>Ga0078972_1007009_pt1 | contig 25765 bp, 18 predicted proteins | sample YelNatPaOPGAMG01_FD_67568 | JGI IMG/M metagenome (GOLD analysis project Ga0078972, IMG submission 67568) | Hot spring thermophilic microbial communities from Obsidian Pool, Yellowstone National Park, USA - OP-RAMG-01 (SPADES assembly) (version 2) | ecosystem: Environmental > Aquatic > Thermal...
CCAGAAGTATCCACCGTCGCCGTCACGATATCAGCCTCCTCCGACGTGGCTTCAGGCTCCACAATCCGCCCTCTCTCCCTGTCACCCATCATAGGGCCCAACGCTTTCAGCATTGCCATCTCGTGTTTCACCTCGGCCTGGACTGGGCCGACGTACCAGGGATCGAGTTCGGGCAGCGTCCCGGCCAGCGCAGGACGGGCAGTGGAGAGCGCGAGCGCCACGTCGCGCCAATCCTCGCCGGTGCGCTGGGTGACCTCAGCAAGGTATTCCACTTCCAATATGGGCTTTTCACCACCCTCCAGGAGCCGCAGGTCATATAGGGGCTTCCAACCCGCGTCGGAGACGACGTAGGTTAGTTCGACGGTAAGATCGCCGGCCTGCGTCACTTCGACCTCGACAACGGCGGTGTAGCGTTCACGTCCCCTGGCCGCACGCAGTTGGTCGAGTTCTTTCTGCGCCTTCTGCAGGCGACGTTCCAGGTCGCGCCGCTGCACGGCAAGGCCCAGGAGTGCCTTGTTGAGCGCCTCGGCGCGGCTGCGCACGCTATCCAGGAGCGCCATCTGCGCTTCGGGGGTCGTCCTGCCGTAGGCCAGCCCGCGCGCAAACGCTCTGGTCTGGGCAGCGAGGTCAATGACGGCAGTCTGCTCCCCCTTGAGGAGTTCGACCTGCGCGTCGAGGGCGCGCATCTCGTCGGCTGTCAGGATCTTCATTCGCGCACCTCGCTGTGGTCCCGAACACATGCGGTCGGGGCATGTAGGGGCGACGCATGCGTCGCCCCTACCGGCAAAACCCCCGCCCAGCGTGCGTTGCCCCGCATGCGTCGCCCCTACCCTACAACCCCATGTCGCCCATGTCCAGCCCCTGCCGCACCTTGCGGGCCAGGGCCGCCGCCGTGAATGGCTTCTGCAGGAACACGATCCCCGGCTTCAGGATGCCCTTGCGCACGATGGCGTTGTCGGTGTATCCCGACACGAACAGCGTCTTGATTCCCGGGCGCACGGCGGCCAGCCGCTCGCTGAGTTCCTGCCCGTTCATCTGCGGCATCACCACATCGGTTACCAGGAGGTGAATCTCGCCGGCGTACTCGTTCGCCACGCGCAGCGCCTGCTCGCCGTCCATCGCCTCCAACACGCGATACCCCTGCTCTCTCAGGGTCCGCGTGAGGATGTCCCGCACCATCGCCTCGTCTTCCACCACCAGCACCGTCTCCGTCCCGCGCGGGACGATCCCCTCCTCGTCCCTGCGCGGCAGCCGCTCGGCCTCGGCCTCCACCGCCGGCAGGTAGATTCTGAACGTGGTGCCCTTGCCCGGCTCCGACTCGCAGTAGATGTTGCCGCCATGCTGCTTCACGATGCCGTACACGCTGGCCAGCCCCAGGCCGGTGCCCTTGCCCGGCTCCTTTGTCGTGAAGAACGGCTCAAACAGGTGCGCCTTCACCTCGTCGGTCATGCCAACGCCGGTGTCGGTAACGGCAAGCATCACATAGTCGCCCGGCTCCATGCCCGGATGTCGGCGGGCATATTCCGCGTCCAGCGCCGCGTTCGCCGTCTCAAGGATGAGTTTGCCGCCGTCGGGCATGGCGTCGCGCGCGTTGACGGCCAGGTTGACGATGACCTGCTCTATCTGGCCGGGATCGGCCTTCACCCGGGCCAGGCCCTCGCCCAGAATGGCTACCAGTTCCACGTCCTCGCCGATAAGCCGCCGCAGCATCTTGTCCAGGTCCAGGATCAGGTCGTTGAGGTTGATGACGCGCTGCTCAATGATTTGGCGACGCGAGAAGAGCAGCAATTGGCGGGTCAGGTTGGCGGCGCGCTGGGCCGACTGGATCACCTGCTCCACGTCCGCGCGCACGGGGTCGCCTGGGGGCAGGGCCTCCAGCGCGAAGGTGGCGTAGCCCGTCATGGCGGTGAGGATGTTGTTGAAGTCGTGGGCGATCCCGCCGGCCAGCCGCCCCACCACCTCCATCTTCTGCGCCTGCAGCAGCCGCTCCTCCATCTGCTTGCGCTCGGTGCTGTCGCGGATGATCACCTGCACCGCCGGCGCGCCCTCCCACTCAATCGGCACCGCGCACACGTCCGCGTAGAACTCGGTCCCGTCCAGGCGAAGGAGTTTCTCCTCAATCAGCGGCTGAGGCTCTCGCTCCTCCTGCCCCCGCCTTATCCGTTCCCAAACCATTTCCCGGAACTCCGGCGCTATAAAGTCCAGCGTCTGTCGCCCGACGAGGGCCTGGGGATCCTCGGCGCCGAACAGGGCGGCGGCCGCGGCGTTTGCGAACAGGACTTCCCCGTACCGGTGCACCAAGATGCCATCGGGCGACAGGTTCACCAGCGACCGATAGCGCTGCTCGCTCTCGCGCAGGGCCTGCTCGGCGCGCTTCAGCGCCGTGATGTCGCGCCCCACGCCCACGATACCCACGACCTGCCCGTCAGGCCCGCGCAGTGGCGAAAGCGACGTCTGGAAATACAGCATCCCATCGGCTCCCGGAGCGGACCACTCGTACACCACGTGCTGGCCCGCCAGCGCCCGTGCGTTGGCCTCCTCGTGCACCGGCGCGGCCTCGGGTCCCAGGACCTCGCGGGTAGTTTTGCCCAGATACACCTCCGGCGGCGTGCCGTATCTTTCCAGCCACTGCCCGAAGACGCCGGTGTGCCGGCCTTCGGTGTCCAGCGTGAAGATGACGTCGTCCATGGATTCCACCAAGCCCCGGAACCGGGCCTCGCTCTCGCGCAGGGCCTGCTCGGCGCGCCTTACTTCCGCCAGGCTCCGCTCCAAATCGGCGGCGCGCTCCTGCACCTGCCGGAACAGGCGCGCGTTCTGAATCGCCAGGCCGATCTGGTTGGCTACCGTACGGAGAAGGCTGACGTCGCGCTCCGAGTAGGCGCGCGGGCGGTAACTCTGCGCCTCCAGCAGGCCCACGACGCGCCCCTCCACGACCATCGGCACGTACACTGCGCACTGGGCGTCGCGGGTGTCGCCGGGCGGGCCGATATGGTGAACCCCATCCGTGGCGCGGGCCGCGGCCTCGGCGAGCGACTCCACCACCTCCGGCTCGCCCGTAAGGATCGCCCTGGCCCGCCCGCGGACATCCTCCCCCAACTCCTGCGGGATGGTCAACGGCGGGAACTGAGAAACATCCAGCGCCACGCCGTCGCTCCACATGAACCCGGCGCTCAGGGTCCGAGCCTCGGCGTCGTAGAGCGATATGCCGAAGACCGGCGCGTCCACAAGGCGCGAAACGTGGTCGCGGGCGATCTCCGCGACGCGCGACAGGTCCAGGGTCTGGGCCAGGGCCAGCCCCAGGCGGTTCAGGATGTCCAGTTCCTCGTTGCGGCGGCGCAGGGCCTCTTCCATCTGCCTGTGCTCGGTGATGTCCACGATGGTGCCGACCCAGCCCACCACGCGCCCCTCGCTGTCGGTCTCCGGCACCGCGCGGCCCATGACCCAGGCAACGCTGCCGTTCGGGCGCACGAAGCGGTACTCGGTCTCGGAGCGCGCGCCCTTGTCCACGGCTTCTTGCCAGCCGGCCTTGATCCTGTCCCTGTCGTCCGGGTGAACCTGCTGCAGCCATCCGTTGGCCAGGGCGTCCTGCGCCCCCATGCCGGATATCTGCGACCATGCGGGGTTGACGTAGGTCGTGTGGCCGTCGGCGTCGGCCCGGAAGATGCCGACGGGCGAACTCTCCGCCAGGGTCTGATAGCGCTGTTCACCATTGAGCAGGGCCTGCTCGGCGCGCTTGCGCTCGGTGATGTCGCGCACCACGCACAGCAGGCAGGCGCGCCCGGCGAGATGGATGATCTCGGCGGTGAGCAGGCCCACGAACTCCGTCCCGTCCTTCTTCCGGAACCAGACTTCTTCGTTGCGCACGGCCTCGCCCTCCGCGAGTCGCCGCACCACTTCGCGCCGCCGGTCCGGGTCGCACCACAGGCGCAGGTCGTCGCCCGTCTTGCCGATGATCTCGTCGCGGGCGTAGCCGGTCGCCTGGAGGAAGCCGTCGTTCACATCCAGATAGACGCCGGTCTCTATGTCGGCGATGGTGATGAGGTCGGCGGAACTGTGGAACACGGCGCGGAGTTGGGCCTCGCTCTCGCGCAGGGCAGCCTCGGCCTGGCGACGTTCGGTGATGTCGTCAAAGACGGCCACGATTTCCCCAGAGGGGAGTTTGTACACCTGATTCTCGGCCCAAAAGGCGAGGCGGTCATCCACATAGCGGCCAGCGGCGTGGCGCTCGGGGGCGCCGGTTTCCCACACGCGCCGGAACACGTCCAGCAGGCCAAAATCGCGTATTCCGGGAAAGACCTCCGTAACAGGGCGGCCTATCGCGTCCTCGCGTTTTACGCCGGTGATGCGGAGCGCCGCGTCGTTGAGGTCGCGGATGATGAAATCCGAGCCATCGGGCAGGGGCTCATAGACGGCCACACCGCTGCCCATGCGCGCAAAGAGTTCGTGGAACCGCGCCTCGCTAACCCGAAGCGCATCCAGGGCCGCGTGCCGGTTGGCCTCCGCGCGCCGGCGCCGCTCGCGGTTGGCCAGAAGCCAGCCCATGAGGGCAGTGGCCAGAGGGTAGATGAGCATGACCGGCAGGGCAATGACGGGCAGAACCTGAAGGGGCAGCGGCCACGGCAGCGTAAACATGCACAGCAGCATCGCAACGTGCACGACCACCCCGAACAGGTACAGTTCTCGGCGATGCATTTCGTGCGCGGCCCTGCGCCGCACGCGCGGCCACAGGACACCGATGGCCCCCGATACGACGATCACGATGACGCCGGTCAACGCGCCCGCGCCACCCACGGCCAGCCGAAAGGCCGCGGCGACCAGCGCCGCCACCGCCGTGGGAAACAGCCCGAAGAAGAGGCCCGACAGCGCCAGCACCACCGAGCGCGTGTCAAAGACCACGCCCGGGGCGAACCGCCAGGGGTTCAGCATGACGGCCACACATATGCCGCCCAGGGCGAGACCGGTGGCCGCCTCTTGAAGGGAGCGACGCCCGCGCGGGCGGCTGAACCCCGGCAGATCGTAGAGCACGCCAAGCGCCAAGAGCAACGCCGCATTGTTGATCAACCCGAGGATAGCCGAAGGCAGCATGGTTCCCCCTCCGCCACAGCCGCTCTCCCACCGGCAGACCGAACAGATGTGATGTGCGCCCGTATTGTACACGAATGATAACGATCGTGCAACCCCCAACGCGCGTCGCACGTTCTCCATTCGCGTGGATTCGTGTTATTCGCGGTTACAACCCCATTCGCGTGGATTCGTGTTATTCGCGGTTACAACCCCATGCCCGCGACCCGAATGCGACATTTTGCACACGCGGCCTGGACGCGACTATAATGGAGCGGATGCGAATGCCGGCGACGGACGAGGGACGCGCTCGCCGTCGCCATTGGAGAACGCATGTTCGGCACGCACACAGCCTATGTCATCCCACTCTTCCTCTCGGCGGCCATCGCGGCGGGCCTGAGCCTGTACGCGTTCAGGTGGCGCCCGCGCACGGGCCACACCTTTGCGTTTGGCCTTCTGGCCGCGTGTGTCGCAATCTGGTCGCTGGGCTACGCGCTGGAACTGCTGGCGCCGCAAGCCTCCGCCAAGTTGCTCTGGCTGAAATTGGAGTACCTGGCGCTCCCCAGTGTGTACCCGCTGCTCCTGGTGTTCCTGATTCACTACACCGGACGGGGCGGGTGGCTCTCGCGGCGAAGGGCGATCGCCCTGGCGGTCTTGCCGGCGCTGACCACGCTCCTGGCCCTCACCAACGACATCCACGGCCTCATCTGGTCGGGATATGCCTTGCAGACGACAGGGGGCCTCACCGTGTTTCTCTTGCGACACGGGGCATGGTTCTGGGTGTTCTCCGCGTATGGGATGGCCGCCCTTGCCGCCAGCGCCGCGCTGATGGTCAAAGCCTACGCCGAATCCACCTCGCTGCGCCGCCGCCAGATGGGCATTCTGGGCATCGGAGTGGCCCTGCCCGTGATTCCGGGCGCGATCTACCTGCTCGGCGTCGGCCCTGTGCCCGGGCTAAACCTAGCGCCCTTCGCGTTCACGGTCTCCGCCGCGCTGTTCGCTTTCGCCATCTTCCGCTTCCGGTTGCTGGCGCCCGCGCCCTTTGAGATTCCCACCGCGCCCCCGAGTTTTGGCGATGCGCTCCTCGTGCTGGACGCGGAGGGCCGCATCCGACACCTGAATCGCGCGGGCGAACGCATCCTGGGATGGCAGGCTTCGGCGGCGCTGGGCCGCCCTGTGGAGGCGCTCGTCCCGCGCTGGGGCGAGATTTTTGCCGCGCTGCAGAATGGCACGACCACCGAGGCGGAAGTCCTCCTGGGCGAGGGCGCGGCCCAACGGCGCTATGCCGTGAGCATCGTGCCGGGGCCCGATCAGCCCGCAACGCCGGCGGGGCGGCTGGTGATCTTCCGCGACATCACCGAGCGCGCCCTGGCAGAACGGGCGCTGCGGCAAAGCGAGGCCGCCTTCCGCACCCTGGCCGAAACGCTGCCCGCGGCGGTGTTCATCTACCAGGGCGAACACTTCCGGTACGCCAACCCGGCGTGCACCACCCTCACCGGCTACAAGCGCCGCGAATTGGCCAACATCCGCTTCTGGGAACTGGTGCATCCGGAGCACCGCGAACTGGTGCGCCAGCGCGGGCTGGCGAGGCAGACGGGGAACGAAGTTCCTCCCCGCTACGAATTCAAGATCGTTACCAAGAGCGGCGAGGAACGCTGGGTGGATTTCGCCGCGGCGGTGGTGGAGTTTGAGGGCAAGCCCGCGGCCATGGGCACCGCCTACGACATCACCGAGCGCAAGCGCGCCGAGGAGGAACTGCGCCGCCGCAACGCCTACCTGGCCGCCCTGCACGAGACCTCGCTCTCCATCATGGCGGGGCTGCACCTGGAAGACACGCTGCAGGTCATCGTCAAGCGGGCCATGGATCTCATCGGGGCCAGTTACGGCTGGCTGTACACGGTGGACAAGGAGCGCGACGAGATCGTGGCCAGCGTGGGCGAAGGCGGCTACCGCAAGTTTGTGGGCCACCGCATGAAGCGAGGGGAGGGCCTCGCGGGCAAGGTGTGGGCGACGGGCCAGCCCCTCATCGTGGATCACTACGCCTCGTGGGCGGGGCGCTCGTCCTACTACCAGAATGACCCCGCGGGGCCGGCGATGGGCGTGCCGCTGAAGTCGGGCCAGGAAGTCATCGGCATCCTGGGTGTGTCGCGCCCGGTGTCGGCGCCGCCGTTCACCCAAGAAGAGATAGAGCAATTCACCCTCTTCGCACGCCTCGCCTCCATCGCGCTGGAAAACGCGCGCCTGTACGACGAGGTGCGCCGCGAACTGGCCGAGCGCACTCGCGCCCAGGCCACCCTGCGCGACAGCGAGGAACGCTACCGCACACTGTACGAGGCGGCCAAGGATGCCATCTTCCTCATGCGCGAGGATCGGTTCATAGACTGCAACCCGCGCACGCTGGAGATGTTCGGGTGCGCCCGCGACGACATCATCGGCCAGCCGCCCTATCGCTTCTCGCCGCCCTTCCAGCCCGACGGCCGCGACTCGCGCACGGCGGCGCTGGAGCGGATTCGCGCGGCGCTGGCAGGCCAGCCGCAGGTATTTGAATGGACCCACACGCGGCTGGACGGCACGCCCTTTGACGCCGAGGTCAGCCTCAACGCCATTGAGGTGGCCGGCGAGGTGCTCATCCAGGCCATCGTCCGCGACATCAGCGAACGCAAGCGGGCCGAGCGCGCCCAGGCGGTGCTCCTGCGCATCGCCCAGGCCGCCGCCACCGCCGCCACGCTGGAAGAACTGCTGGAGGCCATCCACCGCCAGTTGGGCACGCTCATGGACGTAACCAACTTCTACGTGGCGCTGTACGACCCCCAAACCGACCTGTACTCCTTCCCCTTCTACCGCGACGAATACGACCGCCTGGAATCGCTGCCGCCGGTTGAGTTGCACAAGAGCGTAACCGACTACGTGCGCCGCACCGGCCGGCCGCTGTTCGTGGACGCCGCCACCAACGAGCGGCTGGTGCGCGAGGGCGAGGTAGAGGTCATCGGCACGCCCTCGCTGGTGTGGATGGGCGCTCCCCTTCGGACCAATCGCGGCGTCATCGGCGTCGTCGCCGTCCAGAGTTATCACAAGGAGGCCCTGTACTCGCCGCGCGACCTGGAACTCCTGGCCTTCGTCGCCGACAATGTGGCCTCGGCCATTGAGCGCAAGCGCGCCGAGGAGGAACTGCGCCTCAGCGAAGAGAAGTTCCGCACCATCTTCCACACCAGCACCGACGGCATCGTCATCAGCAACGTGGACGACGGCACCTACCTGGAGGTCAACGATGGGTACCTGCTGCTGACGGGCTACACCCGCGAGGAACTCATCGGGCGGTCGTCGCTGGAACTCGGCACATGGGTGGACCCCGAGGAGCGCGCCGAACTGGTGCGGCGGCTTCGCGAGCGGGGCATCGTCAGCGGGATGGAGATTCGCGTCCGCCGCAAGGACGGCACCATCCGCCATGTGCTCATCTCGGCCCAGATGGTGGAGATTGCGGGGCAGAAGCGAATGCTGTCCACGAACCGCGACATCACCGAGTACAAGCGCCTGGAAGAGCAACTGCGCCAGTCGCAAAAGATGGAGGCCATTGGCACCCTGGCGGGCGGCGTGGCCCATGACTTCAACAATCTCCTGACGGCCATCCTGGGCAACGCGGCGTTCCTGCTGGAGTCGCTGGGGCCTGGCGACGAACGCGCCGAAGAAGTACGCGAGATTCAGAAGGCCGGGCAGCGCGCCGCCGCCCTCACCAGCCAACTCCTGGCCTTCAGCCGCCGCCAGATGGTAGAGCCGCGCGTCATCAACCTCAACACCGTCATCACCGACACCAGCCGAATGCTCCAGCGGCTCATGGGCGAGGACATTGAACTGCGCCTGTCGCTGGAAGGCGACCTGGCCGCCGTCCGCGCCGACCCCGGCCACATCGGGCAGGTGCTGGTCAACCTGGCCGCCAACGCCCGCGACGCCATGCCCACAGGCGGGCGCCTCACCATTGAGACGGCCAACGTCATCCTGGGCGAGAGTTTCCAGCAGCAGCACCCCGAAGTAACTCCCGGCGAGTACGTCCTGATGGCCGTCTCGGACACAGGGGTGGGCATCCCGCCCGAGATTCAAGGCCGCATCTTTGAGCCATTCTTCACCACGAAAGAGGTGGGCCGCGGCACGGGGCTGGGACTGTCGGTCGTGTACGGCATCGTACGGCAGAACGAAGGCCACATCTTCGTGCAAAGCCAGCCCGGCCAGGGAACCCGCTTTGAAATCTACCTGCCCAGCGTGCCCGGCACGGCCTACGAAACAGGCCCGGAGGAGCGGGGACTCCCGCGGGGCGGCAATGAGACCATCCTCCTGGTGGAAGACGAGGACATCGTGCGCGAGGTCGCCGCGCGAATCCTCCGCAACCAGGGGTACACCGTCCTGGAAGCGAAGAACGGCGAGCAGGCGCTTGCCCTGTGCGCCGAGCATGACTGTGCCGTGCATCTCCTGCTGACCGACGTGGTCATGCCCCAGATGAGCGGGCAGGAACTGGCGCGGCGCGTGGCGGCCCTTCGCCCCGACGTGCGCGTGCTGTACACGTCGGGCTACTCCGACACCATCATGATGCGCCAGGCGTCGGAGGTAAAGGGAGTCTTCCTGCAGAAGCCGTTCACGGTGCGCGAACTGCTCGGCAAGGTGCGCGAAGTGTTGGACCGCGAACCGTAGGCCGCGCCCCCGGCCGTCACAGCACGCGCAGCAATCCCGTGGAATCGTAACCGCGAATCGCGCGAATCCACGCGAATGGGGTCGGGGTAATGGGGAACGTGCGACGCACCTCGGAGGTGCGTCGCACGTTGGGAGTTGTAACCGCGAGTCGCGCGAATCCATGCGAATGGGGTCGGGGTGAGGGCGCAAAGCCCCGCGGGCTGGGGTTAGCCCGCGCGGCCATGCGGCGATTCACCCCACCTGTGCGGGGCAAATTGCCAATTTGCTCCACGCTCTCGGCGCGGGGGTCGGGCCCCGCGCGGGCCGACAGACTCAGGGCGCCGCACTCAGCCCATGGGACAACCAGACCTACATCAACAGCGAGGAGAACGCTCATTGAACACAACGCACCTCACACGCTTTGCGGGCATCCGCGTCGCCCTCTGGTTCGCGGCGCTGGCAGGCCTACTCATCCTGTCGCCCTCCGAGAAGACCCTCGGCGACGTGGTGAAACTGGTGTACCTGCACGGCGCGCTTGTGCGCACGGGCCTGCTGGCGTTCACCGCGGCGGGCATCCTCGGCCTGGCGGCGCTGGTTGACCGCCACCAGAGCACGGCGCGCTGGAGCGAGGCGGTGGGCCACACAGCCCTGGTGGTCTGGACGGTGTATGTGCTGTCCAGCATGGTGGTAACATACCTGGCGTGGGGTGTGGCCATCGCCTGGAGCGAGCCTCGCGTCCGGGCCAGCGCCCACATCTTCCTGGCGGCGGTGGCACTCTGGGTGCTGGCCTCCATCATCCAGGACAGGCGGGCAACGGCCGCGCTCAATGCCATCCTGGGCGCGCTGGCCTGGGCGCTGGTGCGGAACGCGGGCGTGATCATCCACCCGGTGGACCCCATCGGCGGCTCGGCTTCGGTGGCCATCAAGGCATTCTACGCCGGCATCGTCGCGTGCGTCATCCTGCTGGCGGCGGAATTGGCCCTGTGGTTTGCGAAGAGGACCGCCCCGCGCCAACCCCGCGGGTGAGGCGAACCGCGCGCGGCCGCGTCAAACCCAAACAACATGCACACATGATCTTCAGACTTTCTTCACAACCCGGCGTTAGGATATGCACAACCCTAAACGTCGGGAGGTTTGATTGTGTCAAAGCACGGCACCCAATCGTGGACACCGCTGCTCAGGAGACTGAGCCAATTCGCCTTCGGAGTGTTCATCCTCGTCTCAAGCGTCCGCCATTCGTTGGCCACCACCGAGGGAGCGCTCCCATCCGTTGATGCGTATTGCCCATTCGGCGGGCTGGAAACGCTGTGGAAACTGGCAACCCAAGGCTCTTTCCTATCAAAAACACACCCGTCCAACATCGTGCTGGCGCTGGGGCTTCTCACGGGCACATTGCTTGTGGGGGGCGCTTTCTGCGGGTGGGTTTGCCCCTTCGGCGGGCTGCAAGATTTGCTCCAGTGGGTGCGGCGCAAATTGCGGCTCCCCGAGGTGAAGATTCCCGCCAGACTGGACAGAGTCCTCACCTATGGGCGCTACCTCGTCCTTGCGGGTATCCTGTATGCCACCATCCAGACGGGGAAAATGTGGTTCGCGGACTATGACCCATACCGCACGATCTTCAGCCTGGGCTGGCTATTTGAGTTCAACTGGGCTGAAGCGTGGCCCGCTTACGTGGCAAGCCTTGTGATCCTGGTCGGCGCGTTGTTCATCCCGCGGCTGTGGTGCAGGTACCTGTGCCCGCTGGGCGCTGTCATCTCCCTGGGGCAACGGCTCAGCATCTTCCGCATCCGCCGCAACCCGCAGACCTGTATCTCTTGCCACAAGTGCGACAGGGTTTGCCCGGCCAAAATCACCGTGTCCAAGAAGACAAGCGTAACCGCCGGATGTATCGCCTGCCTCAAGTGCGTGGAAGCCTGTCCGGTCAAGGATACGCTGTACGTGGGGCTGATTGTGGACAAAACGGCGACTGCTGCCCCAAAGGAGGTAACCGCATGAGGGTTCATCGCTACGTTTTGCCTTTCGTGTTCATCGCCGTGCTCCTGGGGAGCGTCCAGGTTGCCAAGGTCGCGGGCTACTGGGCAACCAGCGGCAAGACGGTTGTCCGCGTGGACGCTTCGGGCCAGGCCGACCCGGCAGACATCAAAGGTTGGATGACGCTCGCCCAGGTTAGCGAACTCTACGGAATCCCGAAGGAAGAACTGTGGGCGCGACTGAATCTCCCTGCCGACCTGCCCGCCGACACAGCGCTGAAAGATATAGAGAAACTCGTGCCAGGATTTGAGACGAGCGCCGTTCGCGACGCCGTGGCCGCGTACAGGGCCGAGCATCCCGATTCCGCGCCGCTCCCATCTGAGAATACGCCCGTCGCGACACCATCGGGAGAAGGCGAGGCCACGCCAACGCCTGTTCCCTCCGATGCGGAAGGCACTTCCACCGCCGTCCCGTCCACCGAGGAAATCAAGGGCAAGAACACCCTGGCCGAGGTAGCAGACATGTACGGCATCCCCGTAGAGCGCCTGATCGCCGAATCGGGCTTGCCCGCCGACGTGGACACCAAGGCGCAACTCAAGGACATTACGTCGCAATACGGGATAGAGTTGTTGGCCATACGAGAGGCCGTGGACAGAATTCTGGCCGCAAGGTAATTGCAAACCGATCCCGTGCGCGCCATAGGTTGGTGGCGCAATGCCAAGACACGCAGGGCGGCTTCCCATAGCCGCCGCGCAGGTGCGACGCACTTTTGGAAGTGCGTCGCACCTAGCCCAACACAGAACGGAGCCAATCCGCAGTCGAGCGGATTTGCGTTCGCGCGCTGCTGCTGTATAATACGTTGGCTGCGACGCACCTGAACATCACCCATACAGTTCCACCGGTGAGGTGACCCTGTCCGAAAGGCTGGGCCGAACGGGGGAAGTCCGGTGCTCCGCCCATGCGGAAAGTCCGGCGCTGTCCCGCAACTGTAGGTCTGGGCGATGGCCTCATCCCCAGACAAGCCAGGATACCCGCCTCACCGCGATTCCAAGTACCTTCGCGAGAAAGGGGGCTGGAAGATGAAGACGAAAATCGGCATTTGAGTTGTCCCCTTGTCCCAGCGGCAAGGGGATTTTTGTTTCGGTACGCTGGACTCGGATACCCGCTCAACCCAATTTGACTCAGGAGACTCTGACATGAACAAGCGAACTCGCATTCTGGCAGGCGCTCTAGCCGTCCTGCTGTTGATTGTTCTGATCGTGTACCTCGCGCCGCGGCTGGCGGGGACACCGCAGCAAGCCGCGCCCACGGCGACCCCTGTGCCGCCCACCGCGACGCCCGTGCCGCCCACGCCAACGCCCGCCCCGGTTCAGGTTACGGATGACCTGGGCAAGGCGCTGACCCTGCCGAAACCGCCGCAGCGCATCATCTCGCTGGCGCCGAGCGTAACCGAGATTCTGTTCGCCATCGGCGCAGGCGACAAGGTGGTGGGCGTGCAGGACTTCAGCAACTACCCGCCCGAAGCGGCGTCGCTGCCCAAAATCGGCGGGTTCCCGCTCAACTACGAACTCATCGCGTCGCTCCAGCCCGACCTGTGCATCGGCGCGGACATCACAAGCCCCGACGACATCGCCAAACTGGAGGGCCTGGGGCTGAAGGTCATGATCATCAACCGCACCGACCTGGAAGGCATCTTCACCAACATAGAGTTGGTGGGCAAGGCCGTCGGCATGGAGCAGTCGGCGAACGCGCTGGCGGCATCGCTGCGGGCCGAATTGCAGGCGCTCCAGGATCGGCTGAAGGCCGCCACGACCAAGCCGCGCGTTTTCGTGGAACTGGACGAGACGCTGTACACCGTGGGGCCGGGTTCGTTCATCCACCCGCTGGTGGAACTGGCGGGGGGAACGAACATCGCTGCCGACGCCGGCAACCCCTACCCCCAACTGAGCGCCGAGCAGGTCATCGCCAAAGACCCGGAGGTCATCATCCTGACCGACGCGGCCTACGGCGTTACGCCCGAGCAGGTGAAGGCGCGGGCCGGCTGGGATCAGATCACGGCGGTGAAGACGGGAGCCGTGTACCCCATTGACGGCGACATCATCAGCCGCCCAGGGCCGCGCATCCTGGAAGGGTTGAAGGCGCTGGCGGCGCTGATTCACCCGGAGTTGAAGTAGCGCGGGCAGGCGCAAGGAGACGTCCCCATGCGCGTAAACTGGAGGCGAAGGGCCATCGTGCTGCCGGTGCTGGGCGGCATCCTGGTCGCAGCCATCGTGCTGGCGACGGCGATCGGCTCGGTGCCGTTGCCGCTGGGCGAGGTGGTGCGCGCCCTCGCCTCCAGGCTCACGGGCGCGGCGACCGGCGGCTCGTCCGACACCATCATCTGGCAGATTCGCGTGCCCCGCGTGCTGACTGCAGCGGTGGTGGGCGGGGCGTTGAGCACGGCGGGCGCCGTGTTCCAGGGGCTGCTGCGCAACCCCATGGCCGACCCGTACATCATCGGCACGTCGGGCGGGGCGGCGCTGGGCGCGACCATCGCCCTCATGGTGCCGATCCAGGTGAGCCTGTTCGGGTTCACATTCGTGTCCGTCGCGGCCTTCGCGGGCGCGTTGGGGGCAGTGCTCGTGGTGTACAACGTGGCGCGGGTGGGCCCCCGCACGCCCGTTACCACGCTCCTGCTCACCGGCTTCGCCTTGAGTTCCGTCCTGGCGGCGATCATGTCGTTCCTCATGTTCATCTCCAACAACGCGCTGCGGCGCATCATCCTGTGGACGATGGGCGGGCTGTCGGGCGCGGGCTGGACGCAGTTGGCGGTGGTCATCCCCATCGTCCTCGTCGCCCTGGGCATCACCTATACGTTGGCGCCCGACTTGAACGCCTTCCTGCTGGGCGATGAGCAGGCCGCCGCGCTGGGGGTACATGTGGAGCGGCGCAAGTTGGCGTTCCTGGGCCTCGGCTCGTGGCTCACGGCGGCGGCGGTGTCGGTGAGCGGGCTGGTCGGGTTCGTGGGGCTGGTCGTCCCCCACGTGGTGCGGCTCATCATGGGGCCCGATCATCGCCTGCTGCTGCCGGCGTCCACGCTGGTGGGCGGTGTGTTCCTCGTGCTGGCCGACTTGCTGGCGCGGTCGCTGATGCCGCCCGCCGAGTTGCCGGTGGGCATCATCACGGCGCTGGTGGGCGGGCCGTTCTTCATCTACCTGCTGCGCAAGGCGCGCAGGGAGTACAGTTTCTAGGAGCAGTGCCGATGGACGAGTCCATTATCGCGGCGCAAGACGTAGATTTTTCGTACTACAACGGCCTGGTGCTTCGGGATGTTACCCTGAGCCTGGCGACTGGCGCTATGGTCAGCCTCATCGGGCCTAACGGTTCGGGCAAGACGACGCTGCTGAAGATTCTGTGCGGCCTGCTGAAACCCAAGCGGGGGCGCGTGCTCCTGTCGGGACAGGACATCGGCCGCCTTTCGCGCCGCGAGGTCGCGCAAGAGGTGGCATTGGTGCCGCAGGAACTCTCGGTCCCGTTTGATTTCACCGTGCGCGAGATGGTCATGCTGGGCCGCACGCCCTACGTCCGACACCTGCGCGGGATGACGCCGCAGGATCATCAGGTTGTGGATCGCATGTTGACCCTGACGAACACCTCTGCGCTGGCGCAGCGGCCGTTCAACGAACTGTCGGGCGGCGAGCAGCAGCGCGTCATCATCGCCATGGCGCTGGCGCAGGAGCCGCGGGTGCTCCTGCTGGACGAGCCTGTGGTGCACCTGGACGTGAACCACCAGATAGAGATTCTGGAACTCATCCGCCGCCTGAACCGCCAGGCGGGGCTGACCGTCCTGGCGACCATGCACGACCTGAACCTGGCGTCGCTGTACTTTGACCGGCTGATTCTCCTGAACGAGGGGCGGATTGTAACCAGCGGCGCGCCGGGCGAGGTGCTGCGCGAGGACACCATTCGCCGCGTGTTCCGCGCCGACGTCCGCATCCAGCCCCACCCCGTGCGTCCCCGCCCGCAGTTGGTGCTCCTGCCGCCCAGCGCGTGAGCACGGCGCGCGGATTGCGAAATCGTCGCGAGACCTCTTGACTTTGCGACGAAAAACATGTACAATGGCGTTTGCAGATGATGAGTTCCGCACCGGGGCCGTGTCAAGATCGTCGCCTCGCCATCCCCGACAGAGCGCCCAAGCGGAATGACCGGGTGGCTTGCCCGGCGCGGCACAAGGCGCAAGCCCCCGGAGCGTAGCAGTCGCCAGCCCAATCCAGCCTATGGGAAAAGGCCCATCCGAGAGGACCGGCACCGTCCTAGATACGATGGGTTGTGGGCATAGCGCCCTGCAGGCCCAAGTCGGCTGTTGCCCAGCATGACGAACGTCTGGAAAGGAGGTGAGACCGAGCGATTTCCTCTACCGCCGAACGGCCCTCGCGTATTCCCGTAAGAAGTCCAAACAGCAAAGGAGGAAAGGGAGATGACCAGAGCCTTCAGAGTGATCCTTGTCCTGTCCATGCTGGCCGCGCTTGCATTGAGCGGTTGCGCCAAGGCAACGCCGGCCCCCACAGCCACCCAGCCACCGAAGCCCACCTCGCCGCCCACAGCCCAGCCCACCGTCGCACCCACCCCGAAGCCCACGCCTGTTACCAAGACCGTGGTCATCGGCTTCACGTCGTCCAAGACCGGCAGCCAGGAGGTCCCCTCCACCGGTCAGACGCGCGGCCTGGAGTTGTGGCTGGAGCAGGTGAACGCCAAAGGCGTTACGCTCCCCGACGGCACCATCGTCAAGTTTGAGTTCAAGACCTACGACGACGAAAGCAACAAGGAGCGCGTGCAGCAACTGTACACCAAACTCATCAACGACGACAAGACCAACTTCCTCATCAGCCCGTACTCCAGCGGCCTGACCGATGCCGCAGCGGTGATCGCCGAGCAGTATGGGCAGATCATGATCACCACCGGCGCGGCGTCGGACGCCACCTACAAGAAGGGCTACCAGTTGGTGTTCCAGTTGTACACGCCCGCCAGCCGCTACTTGACCGGCGCGGTGGATTTGCTGGCGAAACTGGACCCGACCGCCAAGAAAATCGCCATCGTGCACGAGAACGACAAGTTCTCCACCGACGTGGTGAACGCCGCCAAGGCCTACGCTGAGAGCAAGGGCTACGAGATCGTGCTGTTTGAGGGGTATGACAGCGGCACGACGGACTTTGCGCCCTTCATCAACAAGATCATCGGCGCGGCGCCCGATGCCATCATGGGCGGCGGGCATTTCGCCGACGGCAGCACCTTCGCCAAGCAGATGTACGAGAAGCAGGTAAAGGCCAAGTTCATCGCCCTGCTGGTGGCGCCGCCGGAATTGAAATTCGCCGACATCGGCGAGGCGGCCTTCGGCATCATCGGCCCCAGCCAGTGGGAACCGCAGGCAGCCTACTCCGAGGCCTCGGCCAAAGCCGCGGGCGTTCAGTGGTACGGGCCGAGCGTTGCCGACTTCGTGAGCGCCTACAAAGCCAAGTACGGCGAAGACCCGGCCTACCACGCCGCAGGCGGGTATGCCGCCGGCCTCATCCTCCAGAAGGCGATTGAGGACGCCGGCTCGCTGGATACTGCCAAGGTCAAGGCCGCCCTGGACGCCATGGATGTGCTGACCTGCTACGGCCGCGTCAAGTTTAACACCAGCGCCGAGGCGCATGGCCTGCAGGTGGCCCACGAGATGGTTTACATCCAGTGGCAAAAGGATGCGTCGGGCAAACTGGTCAAGCAGGTCGTCTGGCCTGCCGAAGGCAAATCGGCCGACGCCATCTACCCGCTGAGCCGCTAGTTCGCGCATAGGCCCAAACTCGGAAAACCGGAGGGCAGGGCCGCCGCTCCGCCCTCCGGTTCCGACAGAATCGCCATAACCATCAGGGGGATTGCATGACCGAGCAACTTCTCGCCTCCCTTACGGACGGCTTGCTCCTGGGATTTGTGTATGGCCTGGCCTCCATGGGCCTGTCGTTGATCTGGGGCGTGATGCGCGTCATCAACCTGGCGCACGGCGCGACGATGGTTCTGGGCATGTTTGCCACATACCTCCTGTTCAGCGCCTTCGGAATCCATCCCTACGTGGCCTTGCCCATCATCGTCGTGCTCAGTCTGCTCTTCGGCTTCCTGGTGTACGCCACGGCCGTCCACCGCGTGATCAACGCCCCGTACCTCTCCACCCTGTTGGCGACGTTCGCGGTGAACATGATGATCATCGGCATCGGGACTGCCGTCTTCACGACGACGCCGCGCAACGTGGACATCCCGGTGGGGCGCATCCAGGCGGGGCCGGTTACCCTGCTGAGCACGCGCCTGGTGGCCACGCTGATTGCCGTCATCGTAACGGCCGGGCTGTACCTGCTCCTGTACCGCACCAGGCCGGGCAAGGCAATCCGCGCCGTGGCCAACAACCGCGCGGCGGCAAGGCTGATGGGCATCTCCGCCTTCCGGACGCTGGCGCTGAGTTTCGGCCTGGGCACCATGCTGGCCGCGGCGGCCGGAGCCTTGATCGCCACCTTCTTCCCCTTCACCATCCTGTCGGGCGCCGGCTATCAGACCAAGGGGTTCGTGATCTGCGTGCTCGGCGGTTTGGGGAACCCAACGGGGGCCCTGATTGGCGGGCTGATCCTGGGCGCGCTGGAGGGCATCATCCCCGTCTTCATGGCGGTCAACTGGGTGCCCGTGATTGAATTCGTGCTATTCGTACTCATCCTGCTGGTCAAGCCCAGCGGACTACTGGGAGCGCGCTAGATGAGAGCCTGGCGATACCCTGCATTCTGGCTAACGCTGGGGCTGGTGGCCGCCGCGGGCGCTGTCGTGTTTGCCACCCGCTCCGCAACCCTGCGCGAGGAAATGTTCCTGCTGCTCATGTTCGTAACACTGGCATCCAGCCTGAACATCCTGCTGGGGTTCACGGGTTATGTAAACTTCGGCCATATCGTATTCTTCGGGCTGGGGGGCTATGTAGGCTTCTACCTGATGAGCCAACATGGGTGGCCGCTGTGGTGGGCCACCCTGGCGGGCGGCCTGGCCTCGGCGCTGCTGGCGTGGCTGCTGGGCGCGGCGACGCTGCGCCTGCGCGGCGCGTACTTCGCCCTGGCCACCATCGGCGTCAACGAGGCGGTGCGCGCCTTCGTCAACAACTTCCGACCCTTCGGCGGCCCCACCGGCATGTCGCTCAATTTCGCCGTTTATCGCCAGTACGGCGGCCCGGCCAATGCGCTGTGGTGGACGTTTGGCGCCATGTTCGGCCTCACGCTGCTGGTGATCCTCATCAGTTACCTGGTCAAGTTCTCCCGCTTCGGGTTGGGCCTCATGTCCATCCGCGAGGACGAGGATGCCGCCATGGTGCTGGGCGTCCGAACACCGAGACTGAAGACGTGGGCCTTCGTGTTGTCGGCCCTGTTCCCGGGCATGGTGGGGGTGTTGTTCTTCTTCAAGAATGGCAACGTGGAGCCAGGAGATGCCTTCCGTCTCCAAATGTCCATTGAGATCATCGTCATGGTGATGCTTGGAGGATCGGGGACGGTGCTCGGCCCTGCCATCGGGTCGGCTGCTTACGAACGCCTGCGCGGCTACCTGCTCACAAGCCCTATCTTCAAGAATCTCCACCTGGCCTTTGCCGGCTTCCTGCTGCTGATCATCGTCCTGTTCGTGCCGGCGGGACTTGTGGGGTGGATGAGAAGCCGCCTGCCCAAACTGCGGAGGGTGCTGGAATGAGCGAACAAGTGCAACCCAACATCATCCTCCGGGTGCAAGGTGTCTCCAAGCGCTTCGGCGGGCTTCAAGCCTTGTCCCGCGTTACGTTTGACCTGCCCCAGGGTCAGATTCTCGGCATCATCGGCCCCAACGGGGCGGGAAAGACGACGCTCTTCAACTGCATCAACGGCGTCTATCCCCCCGAAGAGGGTCGGGTGATCTTTCGCGGCACCGACATCACGGGCTGGCAGCCCTATCAGGTGGCGCGTTTGGGGCTCGCCCGCACGCATCAGATCGTGAGACCCCTCAACGAACTGACCGTGTTGCAGAACGTGATGGCCGGGGCCTGCTTCGGCCACGAGCAGCACAACCTGGCCCGAGCGGAGAAGATCGCCGATGAGGTGCTGGGTTTTCTCGGTCTGACCCCGTGGCGCGGGGCCATGGCCTCCACCCTGAACGTGGCGCAGAAGAAGCGGCTGGAGTTGGCGCGCGCGCTGGCGGCCCGCCCCCGCCTCCTGCTCCTGGACGAAGTCCTGGCCGGCCTCAATCCGACCGAAATCGCGGAGATGGTTCAGGTCGTGCGCCGCATCCGCGACCAGGGGATTACCATCCTCATCATTGAGCACGTGATGCACGCCCTCATGAACGTCTCGGACCGCGTGATCGTCCTGGACTACGGCATACAGATTGCCGAGGGCACGCCCGAAGAGGTCGCTCACGATCCGAAAGTCATTGAAGCGTACCTGGGCGACCCGAAGGTCGCCGAGCGGCTCCTACTCGGCGCTTGAGCATGTTCTCGGGGGAGAGACCATGGCCATTCTGGAGATCCAAGAGGTTGATTCGGGATACGGCGAGGTTCAAATCCTCTGGGGTGTTTCCCTGGCCCTTGAGCGCGGCAAACTCACGGCGCTGGTAGGCTCCAACGGCGTCGGAAAGACGACCCTCCTGCGCACCGTGGCCGGGCTGATACGGCCCTGGCGCGGCTCCATCCGCACCGACGGCCGCGACATCACCCGCACGCCGCCGGATGTGAAGGCCGCGCAGGGCATTGTCCTGGTGCCGGAAGGCCGCCAACTGTTCACCACCATGAGCGTGCTGGAAAACCTGGAGATGGGCGCCTACACCAAACGGGCCCAACCCCATTTCCGGAAGAACCTGGACAAGGTGTACAGCCTGTTCCCGCGCCTGAAGGAGCGGAGCAGCCAGAAAGCGGGCACGCTCTCCGGCGGCGAGCAGCAGATGCTGGCTGTGGCGCGCGGGCTGATGGCGCAGCCCGAAATCCTGATGTTTGACGAACTGTCGCTGGGCCTGGCGCCGGTGCTCGTCATGAGCCTGTTTGAAATCCTCCGGCAGTTGAAGGCCGAAGGCCTCACCATGCTCCTCGTGGAGCAAAACGTGCAATTGGCCCTCGCCGTCAGCGACTACGCCTACGTGTTGGCCGATGGGCGCATCGCGCTGGAAGGCCCCTCCCGCGAGGTGGCGAAGAACGAGCACGTGCGCCGCGCCTACCTCGGCATCTGACGCGCGCGAAAGTTTCGTAGGGCGGCTCTCCACAGCCGCCGAAGGCCGAGGCAGGTATGGAAACCTGCCCTACGCTGGCTATCCACGAATACCGCGAATCCACACGAATGGAACGGATGTAGGCACGTAGGGCGGCTTTCCATAGCCGCCGAAGGCCGAGGCAGGTATGGAAACCTGCCCTGCGCTGGCTATCCACGAATACCGCGAATCCACACGAATGGAACGGATGTAGGCACGTAGGGCGGCTTTCCACAGCCGCCGAAGGCCGAGGCAGGTATGGAAACCTGCCCTACGCTGGCTATCCACGAATACCGCGAATCCACACGAATGGAACGGATGTAGACACGTAGGGCGGCTTTCCATAGCCGCCGAAGGCCACCTGGGCATCTGACGCGCGCGGGCGAAAGTTTGCGCATTCTCCGAACTGTGGTATAATGCGCGTGTTGTCGGGGCGTAGCGCAGACCGGCTAGCGCGCAGCGTTCGGGACGCTGAGGTCGGTGGTTCAAGTCCACTCGCCCCGACCACGCCAGACGCCCGAGGGTTTCACACCCCCGGGCGTTCGCATTTCCCACGGCGCAGCCCAACGGCCCCGAAGGCTACGCCCCGGGCGTGCGATTCCGTGCCCGCATGATGCCCAGAATCTCCGACGCGATCTCCTCTATCGGCTTGTTCGTAACATCCACCACCGACCAGCCCGGATGGCTTCGGAACAGCATCTCCGCGTAGGCCAGTTCCCGACGGACGAACTCAAAGTCGGCGTAGGTGCCCGTCGCCCCGCCCAGGTGCTTGTGCCGCGCCCGCCGCAATTCCGTCAGGCTCACCGCGTCGGTCGTCAGGCCGAAGACCTTGGACGGCGACAACTGCTCCAGAATGGTCGGCAGCGGCGTATCCAGCATGACCGGCACGTTGCCCACAAGCCACCCTTTGAACGCCAGGAAGATGCTCAGCGGGGTCTTGAAAGTGCGCGATACGCCCACCAGCACCATGTCGGCCTTGTCCAGTTCATGGGCGCGCTGACCGTCGTCGTGGCGCAGGGCGAATTCCACCGCCTCAATGCGACGGAAATACTCGCGGTTGAGTTCTCGGAAGAGGCCGGGCTTCTCCGCGGGCGAATGGGCCAAGTGGTGGGCCATCTGGGCCAGCAGCGGCCCCATCAGGTCAATGGTGGGCACGTTGTGAAGCCGGCCTTGCTCGGCCATGGCGTTGCGCAGGTCCTGGGATACAATCGTGTGGACGATGAACGCGCCGATGCGCGCCGCATACTGCACCGCATCGGCGACCTGCGCCACGGTGCGCACCTCGGAGCGCCGCTCAATGGCCACGTCCACGCCCCCGAACTGCGTGAGCGCGGCGCGCACGGCCTGCTCCGCCGTCCCGCCGGTGCCGTCCGAAACAATCAGGATGTGATGCATGGGCCACCTCCCTACGCCCATTGTAGCCGGGAAGGTGTGCCCGTCAACCCGCGCTTCTACTTCTTGCGCGCCTCTACCTGGATGCTGGCGGCATGAATCCCAAGGCGCTCGTCCACGGCGTAGGACACCTCGCCCACAACCCGCACGTCTGCGAATCCGGCAGCGCGTACAGCGTCCAGGTAGGCATCCTTGAGGCTGGCGCCGGCCACGCACGCCACGTAGGCCTCCATGGACTCCCGCACGAACTCGGGCAGTTCGCGCAACAGGACGATGTCGGAGACCAGGAGCCTGCCGCCGGGGCGCAGGGCGCGGTACGCCTCGCGGAATGCGGCGGGCTTGTCGGGCGACAGGTTGATGACGCAGTTGGAGATCACCACATCCACCGAGCCATCGGCCACGGGCAGATGCTCAATCTCGCCCAGGCGAAACTCCACGTTGGTGAAGCCGCCCTTGCGAGCATTCTCGCGGGCGCGGGCCACCATCTCGGGCGTCATGTCCACACCGATAACGCGGCCGGTGGGGCCTACGCGCCGGGCCGCCAGAAAACAATCAAACCCCGCGCCGGCCCCCAAATCCAGCACGATCTCGCCCTCGCGCAGGCCGGCCAGCGCCACCGGATTGCCGCACCCCAGCCCCAGGTTCGCGCCCTCGGGCGCCGCCTGCAGGTCGGCCGGCGTGTACCCCATCGCCAGGCTCACATCCTCAACCGTGGGGCCGCACCCGCACCCAGAGCCGCAGCAGGACGTGCCGCTTGCGGCCAGCATAGCATAACTCTCTCGCACGATCTTCTTGATGTCTTCGTCGTTCACGATCTCGCCTCCGCGGAAGTGTATGGAAGTGTCGGTCATCGCCGGCGACGGTTACCCTCAGCCAACGATGCCCTGCATGACGGGTTGGAGCATCTCCTTCACCATGCCGGCCAGGTTCTCGGCGCGGATGAGCGACAGGCAACAGACCTTGCCGTCCTTCTCCCAGGTAACCAGGACGTACTTGTCGCCCGGGCGAATTCCGGCCCGGTCGCGCACGTCTTTGGGGATTACCATCTGCCCGCGCTCATCCACGGTAACCACGGCCTGGACCGCGCAGCAGCCCGCCCCTCCGCTCTCGGGCGCGCAGCACCCTTCACCCTTCGTCTCGTCCGCCATTTGCATCCCTCGGCTATGGAATTATCGGAAATATCTGATTTTTCTGAAGTTATATCCAGAAACCAAAACCTGTCAAATCGCGCCTGCCGAGGCAAACTCGCGCCTCGGCGCGCTTTGACACCCCAAGCCGCCCGGGCTATGATAACCGCAATTCGCTTGCCGAGGAGAACATGACCATCAGAGCCGTCATTTTTGACATGGGCGGCGTCCTGCTGCGCTCGGAGAACGAGAACGGACGCCGGAAGTGGGAGCAGCGCCTGGGGCTGGCCGAAGGGGAACTGGCCGAGATCGTCTTCAACTCGCCGATCTCGCAGAAGGCCACGCTGGGCTTGGCCACCGACGAGGACGTGTGGGCGCACCTGGCGAGTCGGTTCGCGCTGGACGCCGACACCCTGCGCCAACTGCGGCGCGACTTCTGGTCCGGCGACCGCGCCGACATGCTCCTCGTGGACTTCCTGCGCCGCCTGCGCCCGCGCTACCGCACCGCCATCCTCAGCAACGCCTGGCCCGGCGCGCGCAAGGCCCTTACCGAGCGCTGGGGGCTGGCCGACGCCGTGGACGAGATGATCATCTCCGCCGAGGAGGGCGTGGCCAAGCCCGACCCCGCCATCTACCACATCGCCCTGCGCCGATTGGGCGTGCGAGCCGACGAGGCGGTCTTCGTGGACGACATGCCGGTCAACGTGGAAGCGGCGCGGGCCCTGGGGATGGTCGGGGTCGTCTTCCGCACCCGCGAGCAGACCATCGCCGACGTGCGGCGGGTTCTGGCCGAGGCCCCCTAGAGCCCCGCGAACAGGTCGCGCTCAATCCCCTCCACCGGCGCTTCCGGCACCACACGCCAGAAGTACTCGGTCTTCATGAATTCCCGCATCGCCTCGGTGGGCAGTTGCGCGATGATCCCGTTGGGCGAAATCTGGCTGCGGTGGCACAGGAACGCCCGCGTCTTCTTGTCCAGCACGCTGCTCACGTCTATCTCGGTGCTGATGACTTCATCGGGCATCCCGCGCTCCTCGGGGTTGAAGCCGCGCTCGGCCGGGTCAATGCCCGCCTCGCGCATGCGCTGGGCCATGGCGCGGAACATGCGGCGCGGCAATGCGGTGTAGTACAGTTTCTTGGGCTGCCACGGGGCCAGGCCCTGTTCGGCATAGCGGGCCGGATCGCCCGCCAGGTGGAAGGCGCGGGTCGCCACCGCGCTGGCCTTCACGTGGTCGGGATGCCCATAGCCCCCGCCGGGCTCAAAGGTAACGATGACATCGGGCCGGAAGCGACGGATGGCCTCCACCACCCGCCCGGTCGCCTCGTCCAGGTCGGCTTGCAGGAACGAATCGGGGCGCTCGTTGTCGGGCGTGCCCGCCATGCCCGAGTCGCGGTAGCCCAGATAGTAGGGGCCTTCAATCCCCAGAATCTCACAGGCGCACTTCAGTTCGCGCTGGCGGATTTCGCTGATGGGCTCGTCTGACTGCATGGTCGGGTCTTGAATCTCGCCCGCCTCGCCTTTGGTGGCCGTAACGAGAACGACACGGTAGCCCCGCTCGGCGTACAGGGCCAGGGTACCGCCAGTGCCGAACGATTCGTCGTCCGGATGGGCGTAGATGGCCATGAGCGTTCCTCGGTGCGACATACAGCGCCTCCGACATAGGATTTGCAACGCCATAGGATGCCACCGAAGGCGGGATGTGTCAAAAGGCGCCCGTTGGCCTGCGGTTTGCGTTGCCGAGCAAGGCTTCACCTCACCCATCCCCACCCAGCCCTCCCCTGCTTTCTCCGCGGGCGAAGAGGAAAGGGCAGGGTGCGGGAGGGGTCAGGTGAGGTCAAGCGCGCCACGAGTGTGAAGACCCCAAGGGCCTCCGAGACCTTTGGGGTCTTTGCGCTGCCCCGACCCCCTCGCTGCGCTTGACACACGCATGGGTTTGTGGTACACTATGACGAGTTCACCCGGAGCGTTCGCGCTCTCTGTATCCGCCTTGCGGTGGGCATGCGCTTCGTGCTCATGGGATTCTCCGGGGAGATTCTGGAGCCCTTCGCCTGTCCTCCGCCCAAGAGAACTCGCGAAAGGAGCGTCCCATGAAATCCCGCGTTTTCCTGGCTGTTACCCTCTCCTTCCTGCTTACCCTGTCCATCCTAAGCCTGGGCCAGGCCCAGGGTCCCATGCCCCAGAGCGTCATGGGCACCGCCTTCACCTATCAGGGCCAACTGAAGCAGAACGGCCTGCCCGTCTCCGCAACCTGCGACTTCCGCTTCTCCCTGTGGAACGCCGAGACCGACGGCGCACAGGTCGGCGCCACGCTGGACAA
>Ga0078972_1007011_pt1 | contig 25755 bp, 26 predicted proteins | sample YelNatPaOPGAMG01_FD_67568 | JGI IMG/M metagenome (GOLD analysis project Ga0078972, IMG submission 67568) | Hot spring thermophilic microbial communities from Obsidian Pool, Yellowstone National Park, USA - OP-RAMG-01 (SPADES assembly) (version 2) | ecosystem: Environmental > Aquatic > Thermal...
TTTTATCACATCAATCGCCCAACAAAAACAAAGATTAAAAGCAATTTCAAACCTCTTTCTTTTTCTTACCTCTCCCTTCATTCGTTAAAAGATAAAAATATTAGAGTCACCTCCCACCCAAATAAAAAAAAAAAACCCCGCCACTCCCGGAAGGGTTAAAACCACAGGAATGACGCGAAAAATGGCTAAAGATAAAGCTCCGTAAATTAAAAGGGCCAAAGAGGCAATTGCTCCTAATTTTCCATAGTACAAAACCATAAACAAAATCACCAAAAATAAACCAACTAATCCGGCATAAACACTTTTTCTTACCTCAGAAGCGCCTAAAGTTGGGCCAATATTTTTTTGTTCAACAAGTTTTATTGGCAAAGGTAAAGCACCCGAATTTATCGCAATCGCTAGTTTTTTTGCTTCATCAACCGTAAAGTTGCCAGTAATGACCGCATTTCCTCCCTCAATCTTTTGCTGAACTACTGGTGCTGAAAGTAAAAATTGATCCAGAAAAATTGCCACTGGTTTACCAACATTTCTTTCAGTAATTTTGGCAAAAAGCTTTCCCCCTTCATCGGTAAAAATTAACGCCACTTGGGGTTTGCCGGTTTGATTATCAAAGGTTAGTTGGGCTTTTTTAATATGCTTTCCTGTTAATCCTGTTTCTTTAGTTAATCGTAAAAATATTGGTGTTTCGGTGGCTTCTTTTTGATCTTTGGCTGGGGTCTCTTCTTTAAACGAAAGTTGAGCTGTTTGACCGATTAATTTTACCGCTGCAGAAACATCGGTTATCCCTGGTAAATCAACACTAATTCGATACTTTCCTTGAGATTTTAAAGTTTGAATTTGGGGTTCGGAAACACCAAAAAAATTAACTCGTTTTTCAATAATATCACGAGCAGAATTTAAAGCATCTTCTAAATCTTCTTTTTTGATTTTGGTCGTATCAGCCTCAAAAACCAAATGGCTACCCCCCTTTAAATCTAAACCTAAGTGTGTCTTAAACTCTTTTTTTATTTTTAAGCCAAAAATTTGGGTATCAATTTTTAATGGATTAATAATAAAATCTATCTTTTGGTTCAAAACTTTAAAATTTATCCGTAAATTTTCTGGTAAATCAATCCAGACAATCAATAAAGAAATTAAAACTAATAAAACAATTTTAATCGTCTTCATATTGATTTTAATTATCAATTATAAATCTTTTTTTTAATTTTGTATATAAATTTTTTGTATAATAAACTTAATGGACAACAAAATAAAAGTCGGTTGGTTTTCTTTTACCTGCTGTGAAGACTCAACCATTATTTTTACGGAACTTCTTAACCAAAATTATAAACTTTGGCTTTCCAAAATCGAATTCGTTCATGGTCGAATATTCAAACGCGATGACAGCCAAGAAATAAAACCAATGGATATTGCTTTTGTTGAAGGAGCCATTACCTCAGATCGTCAAGAAGAAAAATTAAAAAAAATTCGCAAGCAAGCAAAAATTTTAGTGGCGGTTGGTAGCTGCGCAGTGTTGGGATCACCAGCCAATCAAAGAAACTTTTTCAATCAAAGACAACTTGAAGAAATAAAGCCTATTTTGGAAAAATTTCGCTACAAAGAAAAAGTCTTAAAAGTAGCTGACATTGTTAAAGTTGATGAAATCATCCCCGGCTGCCCAATGGATGAAAAAAAATTTATTAAGATAATTAATAAGTATATTAATTATGCACGATCCAAACTTTGATCTAACCTTTAATAACGATAATTTCGATATTAATCTTGAAGAAATTAGTAAAATCGAGGGGGCCGCTTCATTAAGCATCAAAATAAGGAATAAAAAAATTGTCGATTTAAAATTTAGTATCTCTGAGTGGAAACGATTTTATACCCAAGCGGTGGTCGGCAAACCAATTGCGGCTGTTCCCTCCCTTCTTTCAAGAATCTGTGGTACTTGTTCCAATGCTCATCTTTTATGCGCGATTGAAGCAATAGAAAAAGGCCTTTCAATTACTCCTTCACCTCAAACAATGATCCTAAGAAAACTTCTTTATTATGGTTTAATCATTCGCGATCATGCCCTTCATCTTTATATCTTTTCCTTGCCTGATTATTTTGGTAAAAACTCGATTTTAGACTTTGATGAAAAAGATCCCAAAGAACATCAGTTTTTAGACGATGCTTTTTCTTTAAAAGAAATTGGCAATAAACTCTCAGTTATTGTCGGTGGTCGCAGTGTCCATGCCCCATATCCAACCATTGGCGGATTTTTAAAACTGCCTACTCTTGACCAATTAAAAAATCTTTTACCCGATTTAAAAAACGGTCGGAAGATAATTTGGCGACTAATTGACTTTTTAAAAGAAAATCGGTGGCAGGAAAAAGCCAATTTTCCTTTAATTTTTAGTGGTTTAAAATCACCGGATTTTTCTTTTTTAGAGGGAAAAATTTATACCTCAGCCGGTCAAATTATTGAAGAAAAAGATTTAAGAAATCACTTAGAAGCTAAAATCATCCCCTATTCCCAAGCCCGTGGATTTTTGTTTGATAATCAATATCTTATGGTTGGTGCTTTAGCCCGACTAAATCTCTCAAAAGAAAATCTTCATCCAAGTACAAAATCAACCTTAGGCGATTTACTTTCAATTTTTCCCTCGATTAATTTGTATGACAATAATTTAGCCCAGGCAATTGAAGTCCTTCATGCCATTGATCAAAGTATTGAAATGATTGAAAATTTAAAAACAATCAACCCAGAAATACCCCAAAAAATTACTTTTCAAAAGACCATTGGCGTTGGCGTAATTGAAGCACCGCGAGGCACTCTTTATCATCAATTATCAATTGATGAAAAAGGTTTAGTGCAAAAGGCAGAAATTATTGTCCCAACCGGCCAAAATCAAATAGTGATGGAAAAAGGGATTTACCAAATTGTTGAAAGATTATTAAAAGAAAACGCCAGTAAAGAGAAAATTATCAATGAGGTGGAAAAATTTATCCGGGCTTTTGATCCCTGTATGTCTTGCGCTGCCCACTTTTTAAAAGTAAAGTGGAGACAAGATTAAAGTCAAGTTTTTTTTCTTTAACCGGAGGAATGCCGATAATAATTGCTTTTTCAATTTTTTTTAACTTTTTTAAAAGCAAAAGATGAGTAAGTAAATCATAGTCATGAGGAGAAATTAGTCTCTTTTTCCGGTAAGCCAAGGAAGAAAAATCATCTAAATTAAAAATTGTTGGTTTTTTTATACCAAAAACCGTATCTAAAATAATGAGGTTTTTTTCTTTTTGAGGTGGAAAATTTTCATTGGGATCAGTAACTTGAAAATCAATTGATGGTAAAACTTTTTTTAATCGCGGCAAAATTTTTAACGGTAGACTATCTTTGTCGAATAAAGGATTGCCAAAAACATAAACTTTCATAGGTTATAAAAATCAATTGCTTTTTTGGTATAGTAATCCAAATTTTTAACTTGGTTTAAGGTTAATTTATCGCATAAAAAATCCCAATGAAAACTAATCCAATCGCCTTTTTGAAAATGAGTCAATAATGGTTTGCCATAATAATCAATTTTAATTAGTTTAATCTTTGGTTTATCTAAAGTTAGTTGATTATTAATGACAATTAAAGGTTTTGTTTCCACTTTCAAACTTTTAATTTTTTCTTTTTCATATTCTAAACCAATTATCTTTCCAAAACTAATGCGACAACTATCCATCGTGGAAACGGTCTGAAAACTAAAATCTTTACCGATCCGGCGAAAGATATTAAAAACATGAAAGTTATGATGGGGAAAAAATTGTTGCTGGCGAATTTTAAATTTTAACCGACCAAAATTTTCCAAATCAATTTTCTTATCCAGTAATAATTTCTCTTTGGCAAAAGCCGCATATTCCAATGGGGTAACCGGCTTTAAAAAAGAATTCCCAATCCAATAAGCTTCAACCACCCGCACATCAAACGGATCATTAATGTTGTTTTTTTTAGCAATCAAATTGAGATAAGGAAAAAGCGTTTCAAAATTAGAAAGAATCACTTCAAGTTCTTTATCAGCGATTTTTTCTACAATATGATCAGTTAAAGAACGATTTAAGTTTGGCCCACAGTAACCAAAAAAATTAGGCGAGGCGGCGTATTTAGCGCATAAAAGCAACCCAGATTTATTCATTTAATTTATCTAAAGACTGCTTTTGATAAACTAGCTGAAGCAATATTAGGCTTATTGCCACAAGAAAAAATATTGACGAATAAACTTCTTTTTGGGTGATTCTTACGCCGGCAAACGCTCCGTTTAAAAAATTACCAACCACTACGGAAAAAGTCAATGTCAGCGTCACTAAAGATACTGGGGCATATTTTAACGCTTTATACCAGAAAAAAACATAAAAAAATAAAAGAATAACACCAGGTAGTATCAACTGCCATTGGGAAAAAGTTAAACTAAAAATTATTTTTGTCTGGCCAAAAAAAATTGTGGCTAAAAAAAGAAGTCCGCCTCCCAAGCCCATTCGAAATAATCCTACCATTTCTGATGAAAATGTTTTCAAAACTTTTTTTGCCAAAATATTCTCCCCCGCCCAAAACCAAGTAGCCAAAAGAATCATCAGCTCTCCTTGATTAAATTGAAACTTAAAAGGAGAAAAATAATAGTTACCTAAAAAAATTAAAACAAAAGCCAGCCAAAAAATTGATTTCATTTTTTCTCTTAAAAAAATTGCTGCCAAAAGAGTGACCCAAATAAAAAGGGATTTATGAATAAGATTGGCTGTCTGTGCCGGCACTAATTTTAAACCAGAAAAAAAAAGATAAAACGGCAAGGCGCCACCAATAATTCCAACTAAAATTAAAATCAATAACTCTCGTTTTCTTATTTCTTTAAACTGATGGAGAAGTTTTTTTTGCGACAAAAGCAAAATAAAAAACAATAAACCAACTGATAAATTACGAACGGTTGTCAAAACTAAAGGCGGAATCTTTAAAACCACGGCTTTTGAGTAAAAAATCGCCACCCCAGAAACTAAAGCGGTTAGCAAGGCGTAAAAAAAGCCAATTTTAATTGGTTGATTTTTTTTCATTGATTTTTTGAACGACTAAATTACCAAAAACTAAAACATAATCATCTTTTTTTAATGGACCAACATTCTTATCATAATAAGCAACAATATTTTTTTCCAGAAAAACTTTTTTTCCGTCAATTTTTTTGATTTTTAAAGGTCTTAAAAAACACATTTTAATTGATTATTATTTCATCAAACTTTCTTCATCACCAACAAGCATTATTTTTGGCTGTTTCAAAAAACGCCAGATAAATGGATCGTTGTTTTTTTTACGAAAGACAAATTCTTCTTCGGTCATTACCGTATAATTAATTGGTGCTTGAAAAAGTTCTTCGGCTTTTTTCATTAAAATCTCCAATTCTTTTAAAACAATCACCCCAACATACAAAAAGTAAATCTCTTCTTCTTTAATAGGTAATCTTTTGGCAAATCGAGAAGAAACAGCAATATATTTTATCTTTCCCAATCGAGGTAGGTTTTTATAAATCATTTGTAAAATCGGACCACCCTTTGTAAAAATCCGCAAAAATTCATCAAAAAAAAGATAGTTTTTATTTAAAGTATAAAACACTTTATTTAAACGTTTTTCTTTTAAAAGTAATTTTTCCTCAGCTAAAATATCAAGTTCTCTTTTTACCGCATTCACCTCTTCATTTAACTCTCTTACTACCCGACGCAGATAAAAATTCTCGTTTGATTTTTGAAAAAAAAGTTCTAAAATCTTTCGCCTGGTTTTTGAAGGAATAATATTTTCTAACATAAGTCTTAAAATTAATAACTAACTTCATTACCAATTGGTAAAATCTCAATCCAAATCGGCCCCCGCACTAAATTAACTTCTTTTCCCATTGAATCAAAAAAAATCATCCGACTTTCTTCTTCATCTTTTTGCCAAGTAATTTTTAATACCCTCCCATCTTGAAATAAAATCCCATTACCACTGCCAATTATTTTATATAAAATATGTCCGCCTGGATATCCGTCGTTTGCCGGTGATTCTTTAGCAAAAATAATTACCACATTTTTTGCGGTTAATACTTTACCGGTGTTTTTATCAAAATGAGGCTTTCCTCCATTATGTCTTTCATAAAGATTTTTTTCTTTATTATACAACCAACTTACTTGATAATCAGAAGCAAAACTTTCCCAAAAACCAAAAGTTATTTTTGAGGTCGTACCCCTTTTTTCTTTTTCTTCATCGTCTTTAAAATGCCAGGGAATAAAATTTTTATTCCAAAAAACTCCTTTTTCATCAACATTGGTCAACTTTCTTTTATCCTTAGCATACTGCCAAAGCTTAACGGTTGAGGTATACACTGTATGTTCGGTGGCCCGGTTAGGAAGACGCTCATAGTCGCGCCAAAAATAAGGGAAAGGAACTGAAAATTGGTTTAAATCATTATAAGAAGCCCAACCAAGATTAACAATTTCTCCCAAAGCATCAGCCGGACCTGGAGTATTGGCTCCTCCTACATGAGCGTATAACGGATATTGCCCATATTCTTGAAGAAGTTTTATAAAATAAATTCTAGCTGAACGCACCGGCCCAACAGGCACTGCGTCTTGACAATAATAAACAGCTAAAAATCGTGTAATCCCTCCTTCAGCGACCGCCTCATAAACAATATCGGCAAAAGAAAGACCTGATTGTGGCCTGGCCTCGGTATGATTTTCTACCATTATCCCCAAAGGCCGTCGTTTTTCCCATTTTTCTTTTTGAGTTTTGGAATATAAAACGCCATTTAATGGACATTCTTCAGTTTTTGGTTCATTATCGATAACCACTGATGATTGATTGAATTGATCATTTCCTCCGTTAAAAGTTGGGGGCATATATTTAATTGGAGAAAGAAAAAAATTATCGCTTTTTTGATTTTTAAAATAAGAATAAGAAACTGTTGATGAAAGCAAAAAAACAAAAAAAGCCACCACTAAAGCAATTTTTTTATTAACCATAATTAAATTTTTAAATTTTTAATTTTCTCTCTCTTAGTCTCCAAATCTCCATCAATCTCAATTTGTCTCAACTAATCTTTTATTTTATCGCTTTTTCTTCTTCTTCAGTCAAAGGATAATTTCCTTTCCCTTCTTTTACTTCTTTAGTATAAACTCTTAAACCCTCTTTTGTATACAAAAAATTAATCACTATCCCATTTCTTTTTTCATCTAAAAAAGCCAAAACAAAACTTGGGTCACCCGCTTTTTCAAAAGGATGAAAACGGACAATGTTTATTTTCTTTAAATGATATTTTGACTCTTCTATTTGTTTTTCAAGCTTTTTTTTGATTATCTCAATTTCTTCTTTTTGTTTTTTGTGGAAATCCAATAAAGAATTTAAAATTTCATCAATTTTTATTTTTCCGGTTGTCTCTGTTAAACGAAAATAGTGACTTCGAGTATTAAACAAAAGCCAGGTAATAAAAATAAGCCAACCAAAAAAAATCGCCAAAAATAACTCTAAAGAAATCATAAAAACTATTGTATATTTTTTTGCGGTAAGTGTCAATAAATTCATTTCAACTTGTATTTCTACCATATTTTGCTATAAAATATCCCGTATGCCAAAAAAAACTAAAAAAGAAAAAATTTTAGCGGAATATCGAAGAAAATTAAAACTTTTAAAAGAAAGTACCGTTTTTACTCCAAAACCACAACCAACCATTAAAAATAAAAAAGAAGAAAAAATCTTACCTCAATCTCCAATATTACCTCAAACAAAAAAATTAAATAAAGAAGACAATTTTATTTCTTCTTATTTCGTAAATGACTTAAAAAAAAGTTTTTTGATTTCTTTCTTATTAATTGCCCTTGAAATTTTTCTATATTTTGCTAAATTAATTAAATAATTTTTAAATTTTGAAAGGAGGTGAAAAATATGGCCACCATGTATTGTGTTAAATGCCGCGCTAAAAAAGAAGTTGCCAATCCAGAAAAAGTGACGATGAAAAATGGCAAACCAGCGATGAAAGCCAAATGTCCTGATTGTGGAACGGCGATGTTCAAAATTGGAGCGGCTTAAAATTTTACAAAAGACTGATCGTTGAAATTTTTTTATAGACTGGCTTTTTTCCCCCAAGAAGACTTTGAAAAAGAATTATTTCTTTTACTAAAAAAGAGACATTTATTTTTATTTGTTTAACTTTCTTTTTTAAAAGAAAATATTGTTGTTTTGATGGTAAACGACAACGAGCTAAAGTCAGATGAAGAAGATATTTTTTTTCCTGGTGGAAATCAGAAAAGAATTCTTTATTAACTTTTTCCACCAGTTTTTCCAGTTTCCTTTCTCGTTGAAAATTTAAAAAAATAATCATTTTCTTTCCTCTGACGAAAAAATCTAAACCATTAGAATAAAGATAAAATCCTTCTTGATCAAAAACTACTTTTTTTATTCGTCTATCAATGCTTTCATTTTTATTAGTTTCTCCAAAAAAATATAAAGTAATATGATAGTTTTCAAAAGGCACCCAATTAAACTCACGATAATCATTGCGAAAACTACTTAATTCTTGATAAATTTTTTCTTTTACCGCTTTTGGAACATCAATCGCTAAAAAAAGCCTCATACATTTTATAAATCTTAGTTGAGGAAAAATTTTTAATTAAAGGGGTAACCTCTTTTACTTTGGCAGAAACCATCGCCGCTTGTTTCCTTTTATTTTCTATTTTTGGATCACCTTTAGTAACCGCAATTATCTTTGGTTTTATTTTTTTTACCAAATCAAAATAGCTTTTTTCTTTGGAAAAATAAGGAAGAAGAATAACCAAATCGACAAAATCAAAACTGCTTAAAATCTTAGCTCTTTGTCTTTGGTTATGAACTGGCTCTCTTTTTTTGTTTTTTCTAATAAACTCATCCGATTCCAAAGCCACAATCAAAAAATCACCGCAGGCTTTTGCTTTTTTTAAAAACTGAAAATGGCCATAATGAAAAATATCAAAACAACCACCAACCAAAACTAATTTTTTATTTTTTAAACTTTTTAATTTCGAAGAAATTTTAGATAATGAAATGACTTTTTGATTCTTTTTCACAACCGAAATTATACCAAAAAATAGTAGAATAAAAAAGATATGCGATGGGAAATAAAAATTTTAGAAGAACAACCAAGGATTTTAATTATTGCAAAAGATAACTTACTTTTTGTTAATCTTTTAAAGAAAAAATTAGAAGATCTTGGGGGAAAAGTTTTTTTAAGTCAAAGTCCAAATCTTTTAGTAAAAAAATTTGACTACATTTTTTTTATTAATTTTTCCTTTTACAAAGAAGAAGAACTTCCAAAAAAAAACGTTTTTTTTATTTTTTTCAATCAAAAACCGCCAAAACTAACTAAGGATAAAAAAATTGTTCAGCTTTTGGGGAATAAAATTGATGAAAAAACTATCGAGCAAATCCTTTGGTTTTTTTTCTCCAAAACCTCTCAAAAATTTCTTTTGCTTAATCTGCCAAAAATACCAAAGAAAAAAATCACTTTACCAAAACCTTGGTTTCCTTTTTCTTTTTCCTTTTCATTTTTAAATAAAAAAAATATTTTTATCATTGTCCTTTTGTTTTTTTTTCTTTTTCATTTTCTTTTTCTTCCGCCACTTTTTTTAAGTGGCTATTTTTTTTATCAAACAGGTAATTATCTTAAAAAAGAAGAGATTAAAGAGGCAAAAAACTCTTTTACTGCGGCAAAAAACTATTTTTTTTTAGCAAAAAAACTTTATTTTTTATCAAGGCCGGTTTATCTTCTTTTTTCAATTGCTTCTTTACCTGATGATTTAATAAGTATCGGTGAAAAATTGGTAGTTATAGGAGACAACGGTTTTTCCGCCTACGATAACGGTAAAAATCTTTTAGTTTTTCTTTTTAAAAAAAATAAAACGGAAGAGGAAAAAAAATTATTCGCCTTAAAACTAAAAAATTTATCTTCTCAATTAAAAACAATAAATGAAAATCTATCTTTGCTTATTCAAAAACTCTCCCAACTAAATTTATTAAAGGAAAAAAAGACAGTTTTTTCTTCTTTCAATCAATCCCTAACCAAATTTATAAAGTTTTATCCTTATTTGGAAAAAATTATAGAAAACAAAACTAATCAAAAGTTTCTTATTCTTTTTGCCAATAATATGGAACTTCGACCCGGTGGCGGATTTATTGGTTCTTTAGGAATATTACAAATAAAAGACTATACCTTTGAAGGAATTGAAATTTATGACGTTTATGATATTGATGGACAACTGACCATTCATGTTGATCCACCAGAACCGATTAAAAAATATCTTAATCTTAACCATTGGTTTTTACGCGACTCAAACTTTTCTCCTGATTTTTGGGAAAACTATCAGAAGGCAAAGTTTTTTTTGGAAAAATCCGTTGGTTGGCAAGATTTTTCTGGCGGTATTCTTCTTACCACAACCGCCATCCAAAAAATTTTAGAAGCTTTTCCACCAATTTACTTGGTTGATCTTAAAGAAAAAATCACCAAGGATAATTTTTACTTAAAAACCCAATTTTATGTGGAAAAAAACTTTTTTCCTGGCTCAATTCAAAAAAAAAGTTTTTTAAGCTCAATCGTTCGAGGGCTAATCCTTAATATCGAAAACGCCTCCCTAAAAAACCTTTTATTAAACCTTTCTCAACTTTTTGAGGAAAAACAAATTGTTCTTGCTTTTGAAGAAGAAGATTATCAAAAAATCATTGAAGAGTTGGGTTGGGGCGGTCGATTGGCCAAACCGGTTTGTTTTTCTTCTTTTAATAATTGTATGGTTAACTTTTTATTCCCGTACGAAGCCAATCTTGGAGCAAACAAAGCTAATTTTTTTATCAACCGTCATTATAGTTTAAAAATCTTAATTGATTCTTCTGGAAAGATTACCAATTATTTTACCATTCTTTTTAAAAATGAAGCCAAAGATGATATTTTCCCAGGAAGTAATTATCGCAACTTTTTTCAACTTCTTCTTCCAAAAACGGTTAGCATTAAAGAAATCAAAAAAGATGGGGTATTGGTTGAGGATGTTTCTTTCGAAGACAAAGAAGAGTTTAAAAAAATAGGTATTTTTCTAGAAATTCCTCAAAAAAAGACGGTGGTTTTAGAAATTGTTTATAAAAATGAAAAACCGATTACAAACAATTTTGCCGTTCTTCAACTAATTATTCAAAAACAAATTGGCGCGTTAAATAGCGATATCACTTTAAAATTAAGTCTTCCCAAAAATATTTCCATTATTAATCAAAATTTTTTTCCTCTTGTGAAAAATCAAGAAATCATTTATAATAGTTATTTCTTAACTGATAAAATATTTTTTATTCAGTTAAAAAAGGCCTATGATTAAAAAAGAAAAAACGATTCTTAAGGCAGAAATCCGCCAAGTTTTTGGTAAAAGAGTAAAAAAATTAAGAAAAGAAGGATTGATTCCGGCAAACATTTTTGGCAAAGACTTTAAATCGAAAGCAATTACCATCAATGCAAAAGAGTTTGCAAAAGTCTATAAAAAAGTTAAAGAAACGGGTGTTTTATATCTTAAAATTGAAAAAGAAACTTTACCGGTTCTTATTGCCTCAGTTCAAAAACATCCAGTTACTCATCAAATTCTTCATGTAGATTTTAAAAAAGTTGACTTAACCCAAAAAACCCAAGCGGAAGTCCCAGTTGAAATCGTTGGTCAAGCACCGGCGGTTTTGGAAAAAGGAGGCGTCCTTTTAACATTAACTCAAAGTCTTTTAGTTGAAGCTTTACCAGAAGAAATTCCTCAATCAATCAAAGTTGATATCTCAACTCTTAAAGATATTGGTCAAGAAATAAAAGTGGCCAACTTACCAACCTCTTCCACTTATCAAATTTTAACCGAAAAAGAAAAAGTGATCGTTTCTGCCGTTGCCCATAAAGAAGAAAGTGTGACTCCAGAAACTCAACCAACAACCGCTCCAGAAATAATTACTGAGAAAAAAGAAAGTGAAAAAGAAACAAAAGAAGAACCAAAAACTCAAACTCAAACCCAAAATCCTTCAGAGACATCGGCACCAAAAAAATAAGTTAAAACTAAAACTCCCATAATTTTAAAAATCAATTTTTTATTTTTTTCTTTTAGTAAAAATTTTGCGGTAAAATATAGGTTGGAAGGGTGCCGGAGTGGTTTAACGGCCAGGTCTCGAAAACCTTGGTTCGACGCTGAGTCGAAACGCGGGTTCGAATCCCGCCCCTTCCGCAAAAATCACCAAACACCAAACATCTAACTTCTAACTTCTAACACCTAACATCTAACATCTTAAAAAGTAATGATAACACCTCCGAGGTGTTATAAATTCATTTTGGATGCGGCCGTCACAAAGATAGAACCTTTAGTTTGATTTTTAGATCGTTATAAAAATTAAATTCTAACTTAGCACCGATCGAGAAAAAATAGAATTTTTAAACGTTTAGTGTCGAAAGTTTAAAGGTTGGTGGTTAATGGTGATATATAAAAACCTCGAAGAACTTGTCATTCCTTACCCTCCAATTCGGAGGGTGGGCTTGATAAGGAATCTATATTATTTTTTAACCTTATTAAAGACGCACATCAGTGCGTCTCTACAAAATAAAAATCTTTCTTTAAAAAAATATCTTCTAATCTCCATTAATCTCTACTTATCTCTATTTATCTCCACTTATCTCAATAAATCTCTATTTATCTCTTTTTCTCTCTTTTTTATAAACGTTTAACGTTATACGTTTCACGTTATACGTTATACTTTTTCCGATTTATCCGATGTTAGCGGATTTATCTGGTTTATCTGATTTATCTGAAACATTATAAGTTCTATCTTTTCTCAATCGGGGTCTTTAAGAAGAATAAGAAAAATTAGGATTAAATTTATCTTAACTTTTACTATTTATCATCGCTTGGATGATGTTTTGAGGAACTTCTTCATAGTGGGAAGGCTCCATATAGAAAAAACAGCGGCCTTCGGTTAAAGATCGCAAAGTGGTCGCATACCCAGAAAGTTCGGCTAAAGGAACATAGGCTTTTACAACGACAGCTTTGTGCTTTTTTTCCGTCCCCAAAATTTTCCCTCTTTTTGAAGAAATATCACCAATCACCGGTCCCATAAACTCTTCTGGCACTGTTACTTCAAGCTTCATAATCGGTTCAAGAAGAGTAAGACCTGCTTTTTTTACTGCTTCCTGCAAAGCAATTGATCCAGCGATTTTAAAAGCAATATCGGATGAATCAACCTCATGGTATGAACCATCAAATAAAGTCACTGCAATATCGGTGATAGGAAATCCCAAAAGAACGCCTTTCTCCATCGCCTCCAAAACTCCTTTTTCAACTGCTGGGATAAACTCTGCCGGAATCACCCCGCCTTTTATTTTATTAATAAACTTAAACCCTTCCCCTCTTGGTAAAGGCTCAACTTTTATTAAACAATGACCATATTGTCCATGACCGCCTGTTTGACGAATATATTTTCCCTCAGCTTCGGCTACTTTGGTAATGGTTTCTTTATAAGCCACTTGGGGTTTCCCTACTTTAACTTCCATCCCCATCTCTCTTTTCATTCGATCAACTATCACCTCAAGATGAAGCTCGCCCATACCAGAGATAATTGTTTGGCCAGTTTCATGATCGATTTTTGCTTTAAATGTTGGGTCTTCTTCGGCAAGTCTTTGTAAGTTGTAAGAAAGCTTTTCTTGATCGGCTTTTGTTTTTGGTTCAATTGCCAAAGAAATTACAGGTTCTGGAAAAGTGATTTTTTCCAAAAGAATGGGGTGTTCTTCAGAAGATAAAGTATCACCAGTTCTTGTGTCTTTTGGACCAACTAAAGCAACAATTTCTCCCGCATAGGCCTTATCAATCTCCTCCCGTTGATTGGCATGCATTAAAAGAAGACGGCTGACTCTTTCTTTTTTATCTCGATTGACATTATAAACATAAGAACCTGACTCTAAAACGCCAGCATAAATTCTGGTATAAGTTAATTTACCAACATGAGGATCCAGTTGAATTTTAAAAGCCAAAGCAGTAAATTTTTCTTCAGAAACAAGCAGCCGTTCTTCTTTTTGATTGGTTTTGGGATTAATCCCCTCAATTTTTTTCAAATCTAAAGGTGATGGCAGATAATCAACAATCGCATCCAAAAGCGGTTGTACCCCTTTGTTTCTCAAAGATGAACCACAGTAAGTGGGAACAAGTTTATAGGAAATGGTTGCTTTTCGTAAAGCCGCTTTTAATTCAGAAACGGTAATATTTTCTCCATTTAAATAACGATGAAGAAGATTGTCATCGGTCTCAACAATTTGCTCAATTAATCGGGCATGAAAAGATTCAACTTTTTCTTTTAAATCGTTAGGAATACTCTCCAAAATAGAATACTCTGTCCCTTCTTCATCCTTATCCCAAATTAAACTTTTTTTTTCTAAAATATCAACTACCCCTTTAAATTCATGCTCTTTGCCAATAGGATAAGTCATCACCGCCGCCTTCACCCCCAACCTTTCCTCAATCTCCTTAACTGTTCCTTCAAAATCGGCCCCTAGTTTATCCATTTTATTAATAAAACAAACCCTTGGAACTTTATATTTATCTGCTTGACGCCAAACAGTTTCCGATTGGCTTTGAACTCCCTCTTCAGCATCAAAAATCACCACCCCGCCATCCAAAACTCTAAGTGACCGCTCAACTTCTGCCGTAAAATCAATGTGTCCGGGGGTGTCAATAATATTAATTCTTACTCCCCGCCAAAAAGTGGTGGTGGCTGCCGCAACAATTGTGATTCCTCTTTCTTTCTCTTGCGGCATCCAGTCCATTTGGGTTGTCCCTTCATCAATATCTCCTAATTTATAAGTTCTTCCAGTATAAAAAAGAATTCGTTCAGTGGTTGTGGTTTTTCCAGAATCGATATGGGCAATAATCCCAATATTGCGAATTTTTTCTAAAGGAACGACTCGATTTTTAGTAATTACCGACTGAACTGCCATACAAAAAAATTAAAAAATTTAAAATTTAAAATTTAGAATTTAGAATTTATTTTCTACCATCGCAAATGAGCAAAAGCTTTATTGGCTTCTGCCAGTTTTTCCACCTGTTGTTTTTTTAAAACCGCCTGACCGAGATTACGAGAAGCATCCAAAATTTCAGCAAAAAGCTTATCGGCAAAAGTATGATATTGTTTATTTGGTCGAGCTTTGGCTGCTTCAATAATCCAGTTTAAAGCTAAAAAAAGTTTTCTTTCTTTTCTTACCTCAAACGGTACCATATATGAAGCACCCCCTAGTCTTCGCGGACGGACTTCATAATTGGGGGCGGTATTTTTAATTGCCTCATCTAAAGTAACCAAAGGATCCAGTCCTTGTTTTTTTATCCTTTCTAAAACTGAATAAACAATCTTTTTAGCCACCGATTTTTTTCCATCAACCATTATGTAGTTAATTAATTTTGCCACCACAAAACTATTATATAAAGGGTCAGGAGGCACCACTCTTTTTTTATAAGGACGTCTTGGCATAGTTAAAAAAACAAAACTTTAAAATTAACTTGTTTTTTCGGTTGGAGCTTTGGCTCCATATTTACTGCGAGACGTTTTTCTTCCTTCAACCCCAGCTGTATCATACTTTCCTCGAACAATATGATACTTAACACCGGGCAAATCCTTAACTCTTCCACCACGGACTAAAACGATTGAATGTTCAGCTAAATTATGACCAATGCCTTGAATATAGGCAGTGACTTCTATTTTATTGGAAAGTCTAACCCGAGCAACTTTCCGTAAAGCAGAATTTGGTTTTTTAGGCGTCATCGTTCTTACCACCGTACAAACACCCCGTTTAAAGGGGCTTTCTACAAATGTGTACCGCCTTTTTATGGCGTTAAAACTTAACTTCAACGCTGCTGATCTTGATTTTTTAAGCTTTTTTTCCCGTTTCCTCTTTACTAGTTGGTTGATGGTAGGCATAGCGACTTAAAAACTTTTGATAATATTTTTCAATTAACTCTTTATTTACCGGAATTAATCTTCCAATTATAACATTTTCTTTTAATCCAAGCAAATAATCTATTTGTCCCTTAAGAGCTGCTTGCGATAAAACATTGGTTGTCTGTTCAAAAGAAGCAGCTGACAACCAAGAATCGCTTGCCGTTGCCGCTTTACTTATCCCAAGAATCGCCACTTTTCCAACCGCTGGTTGTCCTCCTTGCGATAAAACTCTTTTATTTTCTTCACGGAAACGGATCCGCGAAACAATCTCATTTTTCACAAACTCAGTGTCTCCCTCATCTTCAATAATCACCTTATCACTCATCTTTTTAATAACCACTTCAAAATGTTTATCATTAATGCTTATTCCTTGAGATCGATAAACCTTTTGAATCTCTTCCAAAAGATAAAGTTGGGCCTCCTTAATTCCTTTAACCGCCACCAAATCATTGATATTTAATCCGCCCTCAGCCAAAGGCGTCCCAACACCAATTAATTCACCATCTTTTACTTTAAGCTTTTGCCCCAAAGGAATGACAAATTCCTCTTCTTTGGTCGTCCCATCTTTTCCAACCGACGTAATTTTCACATAATAAATCTCTTTTTCTCTATCTTCTTTAATCGAGACTTTACCAGAAATTTCACTAATTGGGGTAACAATCTTTGGCGTTCTTGCTTCAAAAAGCTCTTCTACTCGAGGCAATCCTTGAGTCACATCAGAAATAACAATCCCACCAAAATGACGAATTCTCATTGTCAACTGAGTTCCTGGCTCCCCAATTGATTGAGCGGCAATTATCCCAACCGGACAACCAATGGTTACCACCTGATTATTAGTCAAATCCACCCCGTAACATTTTTGACAAACACCGTGAGGTGCTTGACAAGTAAGAGGTGATCGGATAACCACCGCCTCAATTTTTTCTTGTTCAAAAAGACTAAAAAGCTCCTCGTCTATTAATTGATTTGCCTTAGCGATTACTTTTCCTTCTTTATTTTTTACTTCTTTGGCTAAAAATCTTCCCAGTACTTTTTCTTCGAATCTTCCCTCATCCATCTTTTCTCTTTTTATTTCCAAACCGTCTTTTGTTTGACAATCTTCTTCCCAAACAATCATATCATGGGCAACATCAACTAATCTTCTGGTTAAATACCCAGCATCGGCGGTTTTTAAAGCCGAATCGGTCAAACCCTTTCTTGCTCCTCTTGCCGAAATTACATACTCAAAAACCGACAACCCCTGACGATAGTTAGATTTCGTTGGTACTTCAATAATTTTTCCCAAAGGATCAACCACCAACCCTTTCATCGCGGAAATTTGCTTTAACTGTTCTTTTGTTGCTCTTGCTCCTCCTGAGTTAATAATCATTTTTACTGGATTTTCTTCGTCAAGTTTTGCCCATGTTTCATTGGCTAGTTTTTCAGTAACATCAATCCAAAGTTTATTTGATAATCTTTTTTTCTCCTCAAGGGTTAAAAGACCTTGCTCATAGCTTTTCTCAATTTTTTTTACTTCCTCTTCAGTTAATTGAATGGATTTTTCTTTTCCTGGTAAAATTTCGCAGTCGGTAAAAGAAACGGAAAGACCAGCAGCCATGGTGGCGCCAAAAAATCCTATATCTTTAAGCTCATCGATTAAATTACCCACTTTTTTTGGTTCAAACATTTTAATCGCTTGGGCAACAATTTTTTTAAGATAAGACGCTTTTACTTCCTCATTAACAAATCTCAATTCCTCCGGTAACGCCTGGTTGAAGTAAATTCGACCAACGGTTGTTTTTAAAAGTTGACCGTTAATTTTTACCCAAATTGGCTGACGAAGAGAAATTCTTCCCATAAGATAATTATTTATTGCCTCATTCTCATTGGAAAAATATAGTAATTCTTCATCTTTTAAGTTTAGGTTTTTATCGAAAGTAGTTAAATAATAACATCCCAAAGCCATCTCTTTATTGGGAACAACAATCGGTGAACCATCGGCTGGTTTTAGAAGATTGTAATAAGGAAGCATTTGCTCTTTTACCTCTTCAATCACTTTTTTAGAAAGAGGCAAAAATACCGCCATCGCATCACCATCAAAATCAGCGTTATAACCGGCACAAACTGCCGGATGAAGGCTTATCGCTAAATTATCAGTTAAAACCGGATAAAAAGCCAAAATTGAAAGTTTATGAAGCGTGGGAGCACGATTTAAAAGAACCGGATGATCTTTTGTTATTTCTTCTAAAATATCATAAACAACTGGGTTTTTTTCCTCAAGTAAATTTTTAGCGTTTTTAATGTTTGCAGCAAAACCGCGAATAATAAGCTCATGAAGAAGAAATGGTTTAAAAAGCTCCAATGCCATCTCTTTGGGCAACCCACATTGATCAAGCCGTAATTCCGGACCAACGATAATCGTTGATCGACCAGAATAGTCAACTCTTTTTCCTAAAAGATTTTGTCTAAATCTTCCTTGTTTACCTCTTAAAATATCCGATAAAGATTTTTGAACTTTTGAAGCAGCCCCAGTAGTTCTTGCCCGACCTCTTGCTTTTTGAAGATCAATTAAGGCATCAACTGCTTCCTGAAGCATTCTTTTTTCATTGCGAAGAATAATATCGGGGGCGCCTAAATCAATTAGTTGTTTTAGTCGATTGTTGCGATTAATGACTCTTCGATAAAAATCGTTTAAATCGGAAGTGGCCACTTTTCCTCCAGGCAGTTGAACCACTGGTCGCAAACCAGGAGGGATGACTGGCAAAACTGTTAAAATCATCCACACGGGTTTGATCCCTGCTTTTAAGAAAGATTCAATAATCTTTGTTTTTTTAAGGACTTTATTTCTTTTTTCACCTTTGGCTTCATTAAGTTCTTTTAAACACACTTCATACTCTTTTTGAAGATCCAAATTATTTAAAAACTCATACAAAACTTCTGCTCCCATCCCAACTTCGACCATTTCTGAAAGCCCTTTTTCTTTTAAATATAAATAATCTTCTTCCTCTAAGGTATCAAATGGCTTTAAATTTCTTATCGTTTTTATTAATCTTTCAAAAAAAGCCGTTTTTTGACTTTTTTCCTCAATGTATTCATCGGAAATAATCTTTAGTTGATTTCTTTTTTTAAAATCCAACTCTTCAGAAATAATCATTTTTTGCTCTTGACTACTTATTTTTTTAAAGGCTAATTCCTTTTCTTCCGCCGTCTTTTTTTCCACCTCTTCTTTTTTTAACTCATATTTTTTTTCTATTTCCTCTTCTTCCTTTTTTTGAATTTCTTTTAAAACTTTTACTGCTTCTTTTTGTTTATTTTCATCAACTTTTTTTACCAAATATAAAGCATAATAGATAATTCTTTCCAAAGCTTGAGGAGGAATACCCGTTAAAATTGATAACGCCGAGCTTGTTCCTTTAAAGTACCAAATATGAGCAATTGGGGTGGCTAGTTTTATATGCCCCATTCTTTCGCGTCTAACAGCCGATGTGGTCACCTCAACGCCGCATCGATCACAAATAATTCCTTTGTAACGATAACGTTTATACTTACCACAATAACACTCATAGTCTTTGGTTGGGCCAAAGATTCTCTCATCAAAAAGCCCGTCTTTTTCTGCCCTAAATGTTCGATAATTAATCGTTTCTGGCTTAGTCACTTCACCATAAGACCATTTTAAAATATCCTCAGGCGACGCTAATCTTATTTTCAATCCTGAAAAATCAATCATTGTAAATTCTTGCGCTTGAGGTTGAGAGTTTTTAGTTTGAGGATTAGTGTTTTCCATATTTATTTAATAAAATCAACCGCTAACCCTAAACTATTAAGTTCTTTAAGCAAAACATTAAACGATTCAGGCACGGTCGACTGCGGGATATCCATCCCTTTGACAATCGCCTCAAAAGCCTTCATTCGTCCTTTAACATCATCACTTTTAATGGTTAACATCTCCTGTAAGGTATAAGGCACGCGATGGGCTTCAAGCGCCCAAACCTCCATCTCACCAAAACGCTGACCACCCATTTGTGATTTCCCACTTAAAGGCTGCTGACTAACTAAAGAATAAGGTCCAACGGCGCGGGCATGATATTTGTCTTCCACCATATGAATCAATTTCATAATATAACCCACCCCAACCAAAGCTTTTTTTTCATAAGGTCTTCCGGTTTGGCCATCATATAATGTCACTTTTCCATCAACCGGCCATCCCAAGCGTTTTAACTCCTCAATGATAAACTCTTCTTTGATTCTTTCAAAAACTGGCGCGTTGATCACCACTCCTTTCTTTTTGGCAATAAGACCAACAACCACTTCAAAAAGTTGACCCAAATTCATCCTAGAAAGCACTGACAAAGGCGAAAGAATCACATCAACCGGTGTCCCATCTTCCAAATAAGGCATATCCCATTCTGGTAAAATCTTAGCAATCACTCCTTTATTTCCATGGCGACCGGCCAATTTATCACCAACAACCACTTTTCTTAATTGAGCGGTGGTGACGATAATTCTTTTAATAATGCCCGGTTCTAATTCGTTTGGGTCTTTTTTAGCATCAATGACTTCAATATCAACCACTATTCCTCGTTTGCCATAAGGAACACGCAAGCTTGTATCTTTAACATCTTTGGCTTTTTCACCAAAAATGACTCGAAGAAGCCTCTCCTCAGCCGTTAACTCTCGTTCACCTTTTGGCGCCACTTTCCCAACCAAAATATCACCGGCTTTGACCTCAGTTCCAATCACCACTAACCCATTTTTATCAAGATTTTGCAAAACCTCTTCTCTCACATTGGGAATATCACGGGTTAACTCCTCTGGTCCAAGCTTAGTGTCGACTAAATCAGCAACAAACTCTTCCATCGAAATTGAGGTAAAAATATCTTCTTTTACTAAACGTTCTGAAATAACAAATCCATCCTCATACCCCAATCCATTCAAAGAGGAATAAGCAATGACAAGATTTTGACCCAAAGCTAACCGCCCATTTTCTGTGGCTGGTCCATCAATTAAAAGCTCACCTTTTTTAAGTTTTTGATTGGGGCTGACTTTTGGTCGCTGATCAAAAGCCACATCTTTGTTGGTACGGCGGTATCTTTCTAAGTTAAATTGATATACTTTTCCACTTTTTCCTTTAAATATTAACTTTTCACTGTCAACATACTCAACCACCCCATCCTCAGGCGCATAAACTGTTCGCCCCATCGCCGAAGCAATTTTTCTAGTCAGGCCCGTATCAACCAATGGCGCTTGGGGTTTTACCAAAGGTACAGCTTGACATTGCATATGAGTTCCCATCAACGCCCGCGAAGCATCATCATTTTGAAGAAAAGGAATCAAAGAAGCTGAAGCACCAACAATCTGTTGGTGAGAAACATCAACAAAATCCAATTTTTCAACTGGCACTTCAATAATCTCACCCCCATATCTTACGGTAACTATCTCATCTTCAATCACATTATTTTCATTGATTTTTAAATCTCTTGAGCCAATATAATAATTTTCTTCATCATCAGGCGGCAAATAAACAATCTCATCAGTTAATTTCACTAAAGTTTTACCTCCCTTTTTTTCTTTAACTACTTTTTGATAAGGAGTCTCTAAAAATCCATATTCATTCACTTTGGCGTATAAAGAAAGATAAGTCACCACCCCAATATTTGGTCCTTCTGGTGAACGAATCGGACAGATTCGACCATATTGAGAAGAAGATATATCACGCAAAGAAAAAGAGGCTCTTTCTTTTTCTATCCCCCCTGGTCCACCAACGGTCACTCTTCTTAAATTATCTAATTCTGATAAAGGATTAACTTGATCAACAATGGTGGAAAGTTGACTGGTTCTAAAAAAGGAATTAATCGCCACAATCAAAGGCTTTGAATTAACAACCAACGAAGGAGAAACGTTGGAATCGGTACTTACCAAACTCATCCTTTCTTTAATCTCCCGTTCTACTCTTACCATTCCCACTCTTATTCCATACATCGAAACCAATTCTCCACAAGTTCGAAGTCTTCGATTGCCTAAATGATCAATATCATCAAACTTTCCTTTCCCTAAAGTTAAGTTTAATAAATACTTGATGGTGGCGATAATATCTTCTTTTTTAATTAAAAAATTTTCCTTATCGATCTTAAAATTTAATCCCAATTTTTTATTGATTTTATATCGTCCCGGGGCCGCTAATGAATAACGACGGGGATCAAAAAATAAATTTTCTAAAACTTTATAGGCATTTTCCAAAACCAACGGTTCACCCGGTCTTACTTTTTTATAAATCTCCAAAACCGCTTCATCTTTATCTTTGGCGTGATCTTTTTTTAATGTTGGAACAAGATATTTTTCCAAAAGTGATTGATCTAAATCAGAAAAATAGGAAAGAATTTGCGAATCATTTTCTCCATCAAAAGCTTTAATAAAGGTGGTGACAAGAAACTTTCGTTTTTTATTAATCTTCATCTCAATTAAATTATTTTTATTTAAAGTCACATCAATCCATGCGCCAATATAAGGTCGAATCTCGGCATTATATAAAGTCACCCCGGTAATTTTGTTAACTTCAGCCGTAAAATAAACACCAGGCGAGCGCACCAGTTGATTAATAATAGCTCTTTCTATTCCATTGATGATAAACGTTCCTCGCTCTGTCATCTTTGGCAGATTAAAAAAGTAAACATCTTGCTCTTTTTTTTCACCGGTTTTTTTATTAATTAGTCGAAGACGAAGATAAACAGGAACATCATAAGTAAGTTTTTTTTTCAAACAAAGATCTAAAGAATAACGCGGCTCACCAAAAAAAAGATCGATAAATTCTAAAACAAACCGTTTTTCGGTGTAATCGTAAATTGGGAAAAATTCAGAAATAATTTCTTTTAAATCAAAATCAATAAACTTTTGCCAAGATTTTTTTTGAATTTCAATCAAATCCAATTTTTCCAATCTTGAATCTAGTTCCCCTAAAAATATTTCTTCAGGGAGTTTGGTTTTTGATTGAGTTTTATTCATTAGTTTTTAAACTTTTTAGAATGAAAGCTTTTAACAATAAAAATCCCCGCCACCACTTTTTGTGGGTTTTGGGGAAAATAGCAAAACTAATCGTGAAATAATATATTTTACATCCCCTCCTTTAAAAAATCAAGAGGTTTTTTCAACAATTCTTCCTTCTTTAACAAAAAATTTTTTTGTTTGTTTTTTGACCGGATGAGCTAAATATTTTATTCGATCAATAATTTCTGAAAAACCTAAATTCACTTTTTTCTCTTGATGGTTATTTTTTTTGTTATCATTAAAGCCTTCTTTTTCCAAAAATTCTTCTTTTACTAAAAATTTAATCTCCTCTAAAAAATGACGAAAGTTTTCTTCGTAATTCTCAGAATATTCCAAAAAGTTTTTTAAAATTTTTCTTCCTTTTTTTGTTCCAAACAAAAAAGCAAAAAAAGCAGTAAATAAAATCCCTAAACTAAAACCAAACCAAAAATTACTTACCCTCTGCCTTTTTTCCATTTTTTTTCTCAAAAAGATCAAAAATTTTTAAAAGAACTTTAACGCCAGAAAAAAAACCCAAAACCTCATCAAATCCATGCTCCAACGAAGTCCCCACTTTCTCAAAACTCTCAATTATTTGATTAATCTTTTTTAATATTTTTCTTAAATCGATTAAGATAAAAATTAACTGTAAACCAATAATCACCAAAAGAATGGTGGTTAAACTTAAAATTAAGGTTAATAAAAGTTGAGTCGTCTCCATATCTTATAAAATTTTTTTAAAAATTTCTAAAGCGGGCGAGTTTTTCTTTTTCGCCCAGTAAAGATTGGCTAAAAGTAGAGTATCAAAAGTTCCCGCATCCAACCAATAACCTTCAAGTTCACTCCAGTAAAGTTTGCCTTCTTTAAGATAAAAATTATTCACTTGGGTAATCTCCAATTCCCCGCGGCCGGCAAAATTGGGATCACATTTTCTTATATAATCAAAAACTTTATTATCATAAATATATAATCCAGTAACGGCATAGTCAGAGGGAGGATCTTTTGGCTTCTCGATGATCTCGAGTATTTTTTTTGGATCGTTTTTATCAAAGCGTGGCACACCAAAACGACTAGGATCTGGAACCTTTTTTAAAAAAATCATTGCCCCTTCCTTGAAATTTTTAACTGCAGAAGAAATATCCGCATCGGTGGTGTTGTCACCTAAAATGACGGTAATCGGCTTTCCCTCGCTAAAATCCTCAGCCAACGATAAAGCATCAGCAATTCCTCCTTTTGGATTTTCTTGATAAGCAAACTCCAGATGAGCTAACCCAAATTCTTTACCATTTTTTAACACCTGAATAAAATGACCAGCATGAGGTCCAGAAACCACGATCAATACATCAGTAATACCAGCCTTTACCAAAGTTTGAATTGGATAATAAATCATTGGTTTATCGTAAACCGGCAAAAGATGTTTGTTGGTAGCAAAAGTTAATGGATAAAGACGGGTCGCCAAACCACCAGCTAAAATTACCCCTTTCATATTTTTTTTAAGGTAAAATAATAATTTTTAAAAGAAAAAGAAGAATAAAACCAATCATAACATATTCTAACACAATTTTAAAGTGAAAATGGTTATTAATTATATGATGATATACTCCCCAAATGATGTAAAAACTAACAAACGCCAAAAGAACAATAAACTCCAAAAGTCGCTCGCCACGGAACAGATTTAAAGCTAAAATAAAAAAAATTCCTGCGGTTAAAAGAAGAAGATAATCAAAAGTATGTTTTTTTAGTTCTTTTTTTATGTGATTAATCATAAAATTACTCCTCGACTAATAATAAAAAGACCAATCGCTAAAAATCCCAAAAAGATAAAATGGGCCAAATTTTTTCCAGTAAAACGCAGTTTTAAAATCCCCATTTGACTGGCAAAATAAAAATCAACAATCAATGTTAACATTAAAATAGCAATAAAACCTAAATTAAAATTAAATAAAAATTTGTTAACATTAACCACCGGTTTTTGTTCCTTATTTGCCAAAACCGCAGGAGCTAAAGATGAAGACGATTTTGAGAGAGACATTTCTTTTTTCTCGGTGGCAAAAACTTGATGTTTTTCCACTAAATTTTTAGCCAAATTGATTGAAGCCGGCTTACCAAACATTTGAACAACCAAAGTGGTTGGTTCACCGTTTAAAGTCCCATTAACCACGGCAAAACCAATATCGGTATACTCTTTTTTTAAAATATTTTCTCGATGAGTTTTTGAGTTCATCCAGGCCGAAACCACGTTTTCTGAAAAAAGAAAGTTTTTAGCTAAATTCTCACCGGCATACTCATACTCGTAACCAGCATTTAAAATAAACTGCCAAGGAGTTTCGCCATTGGGACCAAAATGGGCCCAGTAATTTTTATTAAACATATCTAAAGCTTTTTGATAAGCCGCTTTTGAAAGTTTTTCATTGTAATTTAGGGGAGGTAAATTGTGTTTTTGTCTTTCTTGATTAGTAAGTTCATAAAGTTTTTGAATGGTAATATCAGTGGCGTAACCTAAGATATTAGAAAGAGGGATGGACTTAAACAAAAACGTAAAAAACAAAGCCAGTAAAAGATAATAAGTCAAAAAATCTAAGTGAAGTAATCTTGATCGAAAGTGATTGTCTTCTTTTGGGATAAAAAGGTGGTGAAAAAAATTCTTTAACCCAAAAAATTTCATAAAAAAATGATAATCAATTTTTTAAAAAAAGGCAAGAAAAGAGAATATAATAAAATAATTATTTTTTATTGCTTTTTTTATATCGTTTTTTAAGTCTAAGTATTATTACAACCAATTG
>Ga0078972_1007012_pt1 | contig 25754 bp, 17 predicted proteins | sample YelNatPaOPGAMG01_FD_67568 | JGI IMG/M metagenome (GOLD analysis project Ga0078972, IMG submission 67568) | Hot spring thermophilic microbial communities from Obsidian Pool, Yellowstone National Park, USA - OP-RAMG-01 (SPADES assembly) (version 2) | ecosystem: Environmental > Aquatic > Thermal...
TGAGACGAAAGATATATTGCGGAATTTATTATATCCGCTGATTGAGAAAATGCGGGCGAGCTGGTGGAAGGGTGATGTTATGGCGTGGAGAAAGTGAGTTCTACAATCGAAGATGACGAGATGGAATCTGCGGAGGCATGGTGGAATTCAATTATCCATGCGTATGAAAAGCTCAAAAAGAAAAGTTCAAAAAGAAAATCCCGCAATCAACCTGAAAAGTAGATTTATTAATCCTGGCGTTAGCGTTTTGTAATGTCGGGCAGTGCAGCATAAACTCACGGGCTCTCTGAAAAAACTTAAAATAATACAATGTCATATAGTGAAGCGGAGTGACTATGGCATGAAACCTACCACATATCTATTGTTTGCAGTGATTCTGGGTATGGCAGGTTTATATTTGCTCATCGACGCCTGGCGTTATTGTGCCAGCATTGCATTGATACTGCTTGCAGGTGCAGTCCTTTTCTTCCTTCTCTTTCTCTTATCAAAGCCAGAGGAGAATGGTATTGGCGGAATGGAAATGATATATGAACGCCAGTACATGTGGCAACGACTTTCTGATGTTGAATGGAAGGTGTACTACAGTCAGATGTCACTCCAGCAATTCCGCAGTCAGATAGATTTGCTGAGAAAAGAAGTAGAGAAACTCAAAACAACCCATGAACAGCAGTACATGGAACACCGTCTCTTTGATGTTGAGTGGAAGGTGTATCACACTCACCTTACATTCCAGCAATTGCACAGCCAGACAAATATGCTACGCGAAGAAATAGAGAAACTTAGAACAAGCTATGAACGGCAGTATGTGTGGCAGCGACTTTCCGATGTTGAGTGGAAGGTGTATCACAGTCAGAACACAGTCCAGCAATTGCACAGCCAGATAAATGCCCTGCGCAATGAAATGGAGAAACTTGTACGGGGTGAACTAAAGGTAAAAAAGGAGAAGGTTGTGGAAGAAATAAAATCTCCAGAGATTACGCCAGTAACGCCCGCAGTCACACCCCAGCCAGCGCCTGTGCAAACCACCGCTGAAGGGCTTGAACAACCGAAGATGGAATCCAGGGTTGAGGAAAAGAAAGAAATCCCGCAACCAGTTCCACAGGGTATTGCGGTGCCACACGAGAGGCATGTGCCTGAGACGCCGGTGACAGAACAAAAAACAATCTTTGAAGAAGTTGTGAGCAGATTTGAAAGGGAGAAGCGAAAAATTACATCCTGGGAGGTATATATTGGAAGCAGGTGGGCACAGATTGCAGGAGGTGCTTTGTTAACCGTCGGGCTCATACTTGCTGGCTTTTATGCCGCAATTGGAATGAACAATGTTGAGCGCACATACTCAGTGCTAGCCGTTGGCATTGGCATTTTGGTGCTGGGCGAATATATTACAAGAGCAACGAGATACAGGCGTTATGGCATTACCCTCGTGATTTCTGGTTTCATGAATATCTATGTATTCCCGGTAGTTGGCATTTACCTTGAGGTGTTTAATCTCGTTCAAGCTTCTGCAATTCTTGCATTTTTTGCGGGCATGAACTACAGCTTTGCCTTCCTGCACAGGAATGGGATGTTGTTTGCTGAGAGCATTCTTGCCTCATATGTTGTCTGTATCTCCGTGCTCAATTATTTCAATCCACTTGCCCATGCAATTGCGCTTCCGGTTGCAATGTTATGCGCTACCGCAATCACATGGTATACGCAGGAGCCAAGATTGAAAATTTTCCAGGCATATACTGCACTTGTATTCATGGCACTCAGTGCTTCAATGCTCGGAATTCTTGCGGTTGGTGTATTTATTACTGGCTCAATCTGCATACTCCTGCTCCTGCACACACTGCAGAGAAATGTGGACATCACGAAAGAGTACTTTTTGAGTGAAGACGACCTGAATGTGCTCTGGCATCTTACATACATCCTGCTCCTTCTACTCCCGTTCCTGATGTACTACACATCTGCTACATTGCTGAAATCGCCAGAAATTAAACTTCTGAGCATATGTTTTAATATCACTTTCTCAGCCATTATTATCCTGGGCACAGTATTTGGAACCCTGCGCAAGGGTATCGACCTCATCATTGATTTGTTCCTCGGACTGATGGCTTTCTGGCTTCTATGTGGATTTGTCCCATATGGCTACTTCAACTCACTTGCGCTCCTTGCCTGTCTGATATTTGCACTCTATCGCTCACGAATAACTCCCCAGATGAGCTTTGGAATTGCATACGCCATGCTCCCGCTTGCATGTGCAAATGCAGTGTTGTACAGCACGAATTACGCATTGCTCGTTACATATGCGCTTTTCCTGGTATGCTTCGTATTTGTATTTGCAGTAAGTTATCTCAGAGAAAAGTCAGAGCCAGACACATCTTTATCTGCATTCTCCATGATGGCATCTATAATCACACTGATTCTGCTGGAGTTTTTTACATACTGGTTTAGATACAGCAGTTATGTATTCTCCGCATTTTTTGCTGCGGTTCTCTACGCATACATTATCATGGATGTGTTGAAAAAACATAAACTAAATGTGGGAGCAAAACTGGTAGGAATTTATCTTGCATTTCTTGCGAATTCCATACTGGCATTCTCACCGGATATGCAGGAGTTCCATGGCATAATCCCCTTGTTTTTCTTCTCCCTCTACACGATTGCGAGTGCACTTATGATAAAAGAAAAAATCAGTCTTGAGTTTTTCATGCTCGAGGACATGCCAGCAATCAAACACCTCCCGGTGTTTGCACTCGGTTCCCTTGCCTTTGCTTATTCCAGTTCTGCCAATGCCTATCTTCCGTTTCTGATTCTCGCAGCGGGCATGCTTCTATATCTCCTTCTTGCATCTGCATTAAAACAGGGATATGTGTGGCTCGATATACTTTCAATGCTCTTCCTCGTATCTGTGATGCGTTTTGTGCTGACCTTCCCGCCCCTCGTTTTTGAGGCATTTATTTTCCTTGTCTTTGTCTCACTGCTCGTGCATACAATTCTTTCTGGCAGGGCAGTTAAAACTGATAAATGGACTGCACTGAATGAAGTTATGTGCATCCTCCTTCTCCTCTTTTCTCTCCTTACGGTGACCGATTACCATGTTGCAGGGATTTTGATCTCATTTATAATCGTCCTTTTAGCGGTGTATCTTGAAAGGCCAGTTTCTTATGTGATTTCATACGCACTGCTATGTGCCTTCTGTCTCCATCCAATCTCCCTCCTGATTGTTTATTCATCGGAGTTTTTGATATTCAATGCGCTGATTGCAATGTTCTCAATGATTCCAGTGGTTATGGCGATTTATCTCCGGCGTTCATTCAACATCTATGTATTCCTCGCTTCAAACATTCTGGGTGTGTGCGCTATTTTGTTTGCAAGTAATGCAAGTGCACATGCGCTGATGCTTGCCATGCTCTATATAATCGTCCTTGCGCTTTATCTAAGGTATCGAAATGCGGAGATTGGTGCATCAGGCACTGTAATGCTCTTTTTTGCTCTGATACTCACAAAACTTGAAATATGGCTGGTAAATCCAGCATTTTCTAAGTTACCGCCGCTATATATCTCAGGTGTTGAATGGACATTTGAAGTCCTTGCGCTCTGTGTCGCAATATTCTTTGTGCTGATAAGCAAACGGCGCCTTTATACAAGGGGTACAAAGGATTTTGTGATGCAGTATGCTCCATACCTCACTGCCGCAATTCTTATCCTTCCATTCCTGGATATGAAAAATGTTATTCCAGTTATAATTCTGCCTCTCATTGTAGCAATATCTGGCGCAAGACAAAAGGATTTCCTGAATTACCTCCTCGGCTATCTCGCATTTTCATTTGTTGTTTATTTCCAGATGATGCGATTTGCAGATGTTGCGGGTGCATACAGGGATAGTATAATAATTGCCGCAAAGATTGTGCTCTTGATTCTGAGCGTACTGCCCCTGAGCATTGCAGATTTCTCAAGAACATATATGCGTTCCAGACCAATGATGAATGTGAATCTGGTAATTGCAAACGGCATGTTTCTCGTGGTGTCGCTTTACTTCTTTGACTACACTACACTGACCACGATTGCATGGGTAATTTTCGGTGCGGTGGTGGTATTTGCCGGTATTATGATAAAATCCCTGCCTGGCAGATTGATGGGTACAATGTTTATACTGGGTGCGGTGTGCAAGGCGGTATTCTACGACCTGATTTCTCCCGTGGTTGACCAGCGCACGAGAATCGTGGCATTCATCACAGCGGGTATAATTCTCTTTATCGTGTCATATCTGTATACAAAGTACGGACACAGAATCCTGAAACAAGGATGACCGCGGATAACACTACTCACCTAATTTTCTGTATATTGCAGTTATAAGAAAGATGGCACCCGCAATGAACACAATTACACCACTTGTAGCCAGCCCGTACACCGCAGAGAGAGTAATGCCGGAAAAAACGCTCAATATTGAGAACAAAACGCTTGCCAGCACCGTTTTTCTGAACGAGAGCCCGAGCTGGAGTGCAGCAAGTGCAGGAATCACAATAAGTGCGGACACAAGAATTACCCCTACAATCTTTATTGAGAGCACGATTGTGACTGCTACAAGCACATCAAATGCGGGGCTCAGCACATGCACAGGAATTCCTGAAAGTTTTGCAAATTCCTCGTCAAATGTGATGGCAACCATCTCACGATAAAACAGTGTAAGAAACAGAATGATGCTCACACTGAGTGCACAGATGATACCAAGGTCAGTTATATCGATTGTAAGAATTGAACCAAACAGATATGAAAAGAGGTCAACACTGAACCCACCACTCAAGCTGATGAGAATGAGCCCGGTTGCAAATCCGAGTGCAAGGAACACCGCAATTGCAGTATCTGATGGGGCAATCCCTTTTCTGCGTAAATAGGAAATTGAGAGTACAGTAACTATGGACACAATCAGCGCAGTTACCAGCGGTAGCAATCCAAGAAAGAGCCCGATTGCAATACCACCGAATGAAGCATGTGCAAGTCCATCGCCTAACATCGCCTGCTTTCTCAATATAATAAACACACCCACAATCGCACATACAATTCCTGCAAGAATACCCCCGATTATTGCAAACTGAAAGAACTGGTATGAAAATAGCATGGGGAGGTCAAGTAAAGATATATCACCCATTTCCAAACACACCCCTGCATTCGTGTTTGTGGAACACGAAGTGGAAATGCTCGCCATACACATTTCTCAGTATTTTTTCAGGGTCTGTTGCCTCGTTCACATCACACGAATACACCTTCATGTTCACACAGATTACCTTTGACATTCTGCAGAACACGACCGAGAGGTCATGTGACACGATAATAATTGTGGTGCCCTTCTTTAAATTTAGGTCGCTCAAAATCTTGTAAAATCTCTCCTGGACAACAGGGTCAACACCGGATATGGGTTCATCAAGAATTAGTATGTCTGGATTTCTCACAATTGCACGGGCAATAAATACACGCTGCTTCTGACCACCTGAGAGTTTGCCGATGCGTCTGTCTGCAAGATGTGCGATTTCAAGGAATGCAAGGGCTTCATCAACATGCTTCCAGTCCTCTGCCCTCAACTTTCTACCCAGGTTATGCCTTCCCGTTCTACCCAGTGCAACAAGTTCTCGCACGGTCAGGGGAAAAAAATCATCAAAGTTTGAGGCATGCTGTGGCACATACGCAATCCTTTCCCAGGCAGAGAACTCGTTAATGTCCTTTCCGAAAATTTTTACCCTGCCTTTTTCCGCAGGAATGAGCCCGAGAATTGCCTGGATAAGTGTGGTTTTGCCACCACCATTTGGACCAACAACGCCGACATAGTCGCCACGATATACCTTGAAGTTTGCATTGCTCACGGTTACCGCATTGCCACGGCGTACGGTTAAGTTCTCAACTTCAATTACTGGCTCCTGCGTCAAGTCGGTACCTCCAGTCCGATTTTCAGGTTCTTTAGATTTTCATACATAATCTGGAAATAGTCCATGCCTGCATGTTCTCCAGTCCTTCCGTGGACCGCATCCAGAACTAGAATCTGCGCACCTGTTTCATTTGCAATTGTTTGCATGTATTTATCTGGATAGCCCGGCTCCACAAACACATAGTGCAAATTCATGGAATGTATTAAATCAGCCAGTGCAGCAAGGTCTGATGGGCTTGGTTCCTTGTCAGCGGTGATGCCGAGTGCCGCATGCACCTTAAAGCCATATCTTTTTCCGAGGTAGTTAAATGCCTCATGTGAGCACACAATGTCACTCTTCGTTTTATTTTTAAGTCCGTTTGTGAACGCATTGTGCAGTTCATCAAGCTTCTGCTGCAGTGCCTTTGCATTCCCTGCATAGTAGCTTGCATTTGATGGGTCTGCAGATACAAAGCCAGTGAGAATGTTCTCAACCTGTGCCTTCGCAAGCAATGGGTCTACCCATATATGCGGGTCGTACACATGCACATGCTCTTCTTCATGCCCGCCCAGTGAAAGGAGTGCAAGGTTCACGGTTTCGCTGGTGGTGTTGATTTCAATCGTGTATGTGATATTTTTAGATACTGGATATATTCGAACTGTCTTCAGCGGGGGATATGCGGTCAAATTATCTTCGTTCAGTGCCAGCTCGGGTTCAATCGTGCGGTTATCGTTCAGGGCAAGATTTGCCTGTTGATTAACTGCAATGAATAAGTTCTCCGTGTCATTGTCCACATTGATTTTGAATGCACCAGTATAAACTGAGTTGTTCTTCACGAGCGTAATGTGATAGTACTGCGTGTGATTTACCTCAAGCACAGCTAAGTTGCCGGTGCTTATATTTACTGCGGAAGTTCCTGAGAGCAGGGCCTTTGCAGTATCCAGCATCTCCTGCACATCCGGTGAGAGCGCAATTGGAATGCCTGCACTCGTGTCCACAACAACCGGTCGATTTTTCACTGCCGAAAGCACATCATCAACCCATGGCTCAAGGTGTGCACCATTGTAAATAAAAATCTTTGCCTTCTCCACTTTGACGATGTCAGATATCGTGGGCTGCCAGGAATGCACCTCACTGTTATCTGGTATGAGCATACTTACCTCTGCCTTTTCTTTTCCTATCTCCGTAGCAAAGAAGTAGAGCGGATAAAATGTAGCAACTACCTGCATTTTACCAGTATTCTCCGTGGTTCTTAGAGAAAATGCCATCAGTGCAATCAGCAGTACAACGACAACAAACACAGCAGTGAGAAACAACTTTCGCTTCTTATTCATATGCAGACCTCCTGTCCGTCTCTTACGCACAGGGATATGGGCTCGATATTTATATCTTTCGATACCCTCACAACGGGCATGCCAGCATATCGCTCATCCACGCAACGACACCATGTACGAATTTCTCAAATATCACACATATTGCACCCGTAAACCATTATATAATCCGAACAATTACATGTTTACATGGCAGGAAGAAATTCTCAAACGCCATGGCATGCGATTGAGGTCTCTGAAGTTCTCAGTTTACTCAAGACCTCGCAGGCAAACGGACTTTCCAGCAGTGAAGCACTGCGCAGATTAAGTGGCGGGAAAAATGTACTCAGCGAAAAAAAGAAGGAGCATCCAGTTATCAAGTTTCTAAACCAGTTCAAGAGCATACCAATTATCATGCTTATTGTGGCTGCAATCATCACCGTCCTGCTCACAATTTTTACACCTGAGAACCATCTGACAGACACTGCAGCAATCCTCATTGCAATCACAATCAATGCAGTGATGGGTTATATGATGGAATCGAAGGCAGAAAAGGCAATGGAGTCATTGAGACGGATGACTGCACCGAAGGCAAAGGTCATACGGGATGGAAGAACCCAGACAGTTCTTGTAGAAAACATTGTTCCCGGAGATATTGTACTTCTTGAGGAAGGAGATAAGGTGCCAGCAGATATTCGCCTCATTGAAGCCGCACATCTTGAAGTTGACGAATCCATGCTCACAGGTGAGTCAATTTCTGTTCCCAAAGGTGTTGAAAAGTGTCCTTGCGATTGCAAGCAATGGGAGCGCAGCAACCTTGCATACATGGGTACGATTGTCACACGGGGAAGGGGTGTGGGTGTCGTTGTAGCCACAGGTATGCGGACTGAACTCGGCAGAATTGCAAAACTTGTGCAGGAAAGTGAGGGGGAGGAAACACCACTTCAGAAAAGCATAGACGCACTGGGTAAGCAAATCGGCTACATTGCAATAGCGGTCTCAGTACTTCTGTTCTTCACAGCCAGTGCACTCACACATAATTACTCTCAAAATTTCCTGCTTGCCATAAGCCTTGCAGTTGCAATTATACCAGAGGGCTTACCGATTGTGCTCGTTGTCACGCTCGGAATTGGAATGCAGGTAATGGCTAAACGCAACGCAATTGTACGCCGTCTCATGTGTGTTGAAACGCTGGGCTGCACATCCGTGATTTGCACAGATAAAACTGGCACACTCACAAAGAACCAGATGACCGTGAAACAGATTTATGCAGATGGAAAATTTTTTGAGGTGACTGGAACTGGCTATGAACCAAAGGGAGAGGTAAAGGGCTATAAAGAGCACAGTGAGGCAATTAACCTGCTTGCACGCATCGGAGTACTATGCAACAACACAAACCTCGTTGAGGAAAGAAAAACCTGGAAGGTGATTGGAGACCCGACTGAGGGTGCACTGCTCGCAATGGCGGGAAAGATAGGGATAAATCCGAAGGATTTACATCAGAAATACAAAAAACTGGCAGAAAAGTTGTTTGACCCGAAGAAGAAGATAATGACAAGTGTGAACGATATCGCAGGGAAAAAGATTGCACACATCAAGGGCGCACCTGAAGTGATTATAGCACTTTCAACCAGCATATGGCTTGAGGGAAAAGAAATACCACTTACCAGTGAGTGGCGTGCCAGGATTGAAGAAGCAAATAAAGAGATGGCATCAAAGGGCTACCGTGTGCTTGCTCTGGGATTCAAGGAACTCACAGATTTAACAGAAGATATGGAGCACATCGAGAAGGGCATGACGCTGGTAGGACTCGTGGGAATAATTGACCCGCCAAGGCCCGAGGTAAAGGATGCAGTTCGTGTCTGTCACGAGGCGGGAATTAAAGTGGTTATGATTACAGGTGACCAGAAAGATACCGCAATTGCAGTAGCTAAGGACCTGGGACTGTGGAATGGTAAGATACTCACGGGTGCGGAAATAGAAAAAATGAGTGATGAAGAGTTTGCGGGTGTAGTTGAGGAAGTGAGTGTGTATGCCAGAGTGCATCCTGAAATGAAGCTGAAGATTGTGAAGGCGTTCAAGCAGAAGGGTCATGTGGTAGCAATGACCGGTGATGGTGTGAATGACGCCCCCGCACTTGCAAATGCTGATATTGGTGTGGCAATGGGAATTACGGGTACGGATGTAGCCAAGGATGCCAGTGGAATGGTGCTTGCGGATGATAACTTCGCCACAATCGTGAAAGCAATCGAGGAGGGTAGAAAAATCTATGAGAACATACGAAAGTTTGTGCGATACCAGATTACCACGAATATCGGTGCTACCGTGCTTATCTTCCTCGCAATTTTCACGGTGCCAGGTGTAATACCACTGTACCCGGTACAGATTCTATGGGTAAATATCCTGATAGACGGTCCCCCTGCACAGGCACTCGGGCTCGAAAAAGCTACAAAGAAAATAATGAAGCGGAAACCGAGAAGGACTACGGAACACATACTCAGCAGGGAGATGGTTGTGGCAATCATTGTAAATGGGCTTTCGATGGCATTGCTCACCCTCTTCGTGTTCTGGTATGCATACAATTATCCACCGCAGGACATTGCAAACCGTGAGGGCTTTGCCCAGACCATGACATTTACCGCATTTGTGGTATTTCAGATGTACAGCGTTATCAACTGTCGGAATCTCAGAGAATCCATATTCCGCTTGAAGTTCGACAACCGATTCCTGATTTTCACAATAATCCTTGCAATCTCACTCCAGATATTTGCAGTGTACATGCCATTTATGAATGCAACATTCAGAACCGTACCTCTTCGCATTATTGACTGGATAACTATCTTCCTCCTCGGCACAATTCTCATCTGCATTGATGAGACAAGGAAGTATGTGATGAGCAAATTTGGAGAAGGTGTGCGGTGATGTTTGATTTATTATTTGCAATTTTATTTTTGATATTCTTTTTCGGGTTTTTCATAAGTCCGTTCTTCTCTGCATTTGCTGGCTATGACCCACGCAAGCAGGTGCCTGGCATCATGGATGTGTTTATGCGGGTGATTAAAAAGAAGCGGTTTACACTTGCAATCTGGGCACTGTTCTCAGCCCTGGACGGTATTGGTGCGGCATTTCTTGTCACATATATTCCAGCAATTCCCCTGTATCTGGGTATGCTCGGTGCGGGTGTGCTTATTTTTGTCTATGTGATTGAGATTCACGGAATAAATGTGATGTTTGGTAAGGGGGCATGGACGAATGGAAATAAACATTGATTTACACATACACAGCAAATACTCAGGTGGCACGAGTGAGGATATGAACCTCGCAAATCTTGCCAGGGGGGCGAGCCAGAAGGGAATACATCTCATCGGTTCAGGTGACGGTTTACATCCTGCCTGGCTCAGGGAAATAAAGGGGCTTAGGAGCGTGGATGAGGGCACATTTGAAATCGAGCGGTTGCGGGTCATACTCACATGTGAAATCGAAGACAGCGATAGAGTGCATCATCTCCTGATTTTTCCCGCAGTATCCAAACTTGAGGATTTTTCTGAAAAAATTGCAGGCAGGGTTTCAGACCTTTCTACTGATGGGCGTCCCAGATTTCATGGAAATGGTCTTGACCTTGCACAGATTGCACAGGATTGTGATGTGCTCATTGGCCCGTGCCATGCGTTTACACCCTGGACATCGGTGTATGCTGCATTTGACACGCTTCGTGCGTGCTACGGCGACCTCGTGAAGTATGTGCAATATCTTGAACTGGGACTCAGTGCGGACACATCGTACGCAGACCGCATATCAGAACTTCACAATCTCACCTTCCTCACAAATTCCGATGCGCATTCGCCATGGCCATTGCGCCTTGCTCGTGAGTTCATGCGTGTTCAGGTTGAGGAAATCACATGTGCTGAGGTGATAAAGGCACTCAGAAGGGAGGGACAACGGCGTGTTGTTGTGAATGTTGGTGTACCGCCAGAGGAGGGAAAGTACAACGAGAGTGCATGCATAAAATGCTTCAGGCATTACACGCTCAGCGAGGCGAAAAAGCGTGGATGGAGATGCACATGTGGAGGGAGAATAAAGAAGGGTGTGAAGGACCGTGTTGAGGAACTGGCAGACCTTGATAAACCAGCATCCCCAGCACATCGACCTCCGTACATACATATAATTCCGCTCACGGAAATCATTGCCAGGGCAGAGCACAGCACACCAAATACGAAGAAGGTCCTGGGCATATGGAATGAGTTAATTACCACATTTGGTAATGAGGTGAACATCCTCATTGATACCCCGCTTGAGGCACTTGAGAAACATGCACCACAGCATGTACTCAGGGCAATTGCTGCATTCAGGGCAGGGAAAATTGTTGTGAAGCCGGGCGGAGGCGGACAGTACGGTGAAATTATAATCCCAGAAGATTTGGAAAATGTAGAAATGGAATGCAGTGCAGGAAATGCAGGACTGGTAGAAAAAGAAAAAACAGATGATAACAAGAAGCCAAAGACGCAGGCAACGCTGGACCAGTACTTCTGAGAATTTTATGCAAATCCCCTCTGTTGTTGGGCGTTAGTTATATATTTGTGTTATACTATGTGGTGCAGAAGGTGCACACATTCATGAGCCCTGAAAATGCTGAGACCACGAGATGTCCTTATTGCGGAAAAAATATTCCGAAGGACTCAACAATATGTCCATCCTGTGGAAAGGAATTATTCGAAGAGGTATTTCTCTGTCCGAAGTGCAATGGAGAGGTCGGGGAATTTGATGAGGTGTGCCCACACTGTGGTGCAAAGTTTGCAGCTGCGCAATCAAAGAGCATACTCGAAAGTGGCGGTAGTTATATCGTGGAAGACGAAAACCTGGCATACAAGCTTTTCAAGGACCTCGTTGATGTTGGATTTGCAGGGTTGTGCCTCACAAAAAGCAACCCGAAGAAAATCAGAAAAAAGTATAATCTTGGCATAGATGCGATATACTGGCTTACATCTACACTCACGCAGGAAAAGACACTTGACCCGCAACGGCTTGAATTTGAAATAACCTATGTCATAAGCGAATTTACAAAGAACAACACAAAACCAGCAATTATTCTGGATGCAATCGGGCTTCTTATAACCGCAAACGGATTCGAAAAGGTAATTGACTTCATTAAAGGAATTGTAGACCTTGTGTCAGTGAACAACGGCGTGTTTATTGTGCATGTATCACCTATCGTGCTGAGCAAAAAGGAAATTGAAACACTGAAGCAGTACATGGAGGTAATTGATTACAAGAAGGCGGGAATTAATGCACCCGCTGGTGGGACTGAGGAGGAAGAAGAGGAACTTTCATTAGCTTCATCTGAAGAAAAAAAGGAGAGCTTTGAACACATCATGCAAAAATTCAGGTTACTTTCAGGAGATGCTGAACAGGAAACAAAAAAGAAAAAGGTGGTGGAAGATATGTCGATACGGGTGAAAGTAAGAGATGCTGAGACAGGTGCTTCGCTGGACATGGAACTCGAGCCAGATAACACAATAGACGAGATAATCGAAAGTGTGGGGACATACTGGGAAAAGAACATAGGTGTGTATGTCCTGAGGAAAGGAAAGCGGATACTTCGTGGCGAGACAAAGGTGGAGGAAGCAGATATCAGAGATGGGGACTTGATGGAATTGATACCGGACCCAGAAGGCGGAATGTAAGAGGGGGAATCTGATGTGCCACTGCCCATCGAAGTTCTGAGACAGCGATTATATAACGAGATACTCACATGCAAAAAGGAACTCAGGCACATAATTTCCGTCTCAGACAGCAGTCTATCAAATTTCCCGATTGAAATAGACCTTACATTCGTAAAAACGCCAGGACCGTTCCTCTGGGAAGGAAAGGTCACCACGAGATATACCCACAAAGTTAAGATAATAATCACCGCTCAGTATCCATATCAAAAGCCAATTGTACGCTGGCTCAGCCCGATATTTCATCCAAACATCATGCCTCCACACGAGGGCGGTTATGTGTGCACAAAGCTTTTTGACACCTGGACGCCGCAGGCAACACTGCTCATGTTCATTAAGGGGCTTGAAACACTGCTCTCAAATCCAAATCCCGGAAACCCGCTTGGGAGCGAGGCATGTCAGAAGGCAGCGGAGTATTTCGAGAAACATCCGTATAAGCCACCAGTAATTGTTGAGAAGACAAAGACAGAGCATGCGCCGAAGATCGTTGGAGGAGCAGAAGATGGCGAGGGAAAAGCCTAAAATTGTAGGCGAGAGTAAAAAGGAAATTGAAGTTCGAGAACCGCCACCATACGAAAATCTTGCACCACATGAGTGGGTTTCGCAGGAAGGATTTAATTTATTTAAGGAAACGATTGAGGCATCCAAAATTTTTGATGTGTACATTTCAAAAAATGCGGAGGAGAAAATACTCTCACATGCGCTGAAATATAAATCCCAGAACCTGGAAGTTATGGGTTTTATGCTGGGAGATATTTACAAGTACAATGACAAGATATACACCATTGTAAAGGATATTGTGACATCAGACCTTGATGCGAGTGCAGTGCATGTGAAGTTTGATAAGGAAGGATACGAAAAGCTCTTTGCCCAGCTTGAGGATGTGCCATTTGATTACATTCTCGTTGGATGGTATCATTCACATCCAGGGCATACATGCTTTCTTTCAGGCACAGACATCTCCACACAAATAAAGATGTTTCCACACGAGTATCACTCAGCGCTTGTGGTTGACCCCATAAATGAAGAATGGGCGGTCTTCGGTGTGAAAGGTACTGATTATTATCTCAGGCCATTTGCAATATACTGGGAAGAACTCCAGAAGCCATACGACTGCGGTAAATGGAAAAAGGCAATGGAGAGCATACAGTATCCTGTTAAAAAGAAGAAAATGCTTAAGAAGAAGGAAACACAGGATGAGAATTTTAAGATATGCCCGAAATGCAAGGCGGAGGTTGGTATCGCAGAAAAAATCTGCCCCAATTGTAAATTTGAGTTTGAAATGCCAAGAATTGATGATTCACTGGTTACACTGAGTGAAAAGTACAGAGAACTGGAGAACCTGAGGAATGAGCTTGCAGCAAGGGAAGATGCCCTGAAAACGAAAGAAAGCGACCTGTATGTCTGGGAAGAAGACCTGAAGATGCGGGAAAATAAACTTCAGGAATCATATGCGGATATAAACAAGAAAATTGCGGAATTAACTGACTGGGAGAACTGGTTGAAGGCGGAGGAGGAGCGCATCAAGCAGATCGGTTTGGAGTTGAATGCAAAGGTGCAGGCATTTGAGGAGGCATCCCTCGAGATGCGAAAAAAGGAAGAGATGCTGACATCGCAGTTGTACCAGCTTGAGATGGAAAGAAATGCAATGAATGCAAGATATGAGGAACTGCGTCAGTGGGAGGAGCGTCTGAAGGAGGCACAGACATATCCGCAGAACATTGCTGCACTCCCGGAGGAAGAGCGGAAAAAAATAGAGGAGAACCTGAAAGAACTGCGAGCGCTCAGAGAAGAGATGCGTGTGAAGGAAAATGAATTGAATCTTAAAGAAAAGTGGATACTGAATGCAATTCAATCGCTGAAGGAGGAAACCGGAGCGAAGGAGAAAGTTGAGCGATTTATAAAGTTACTGGATGAGATTGAACGCGAGAAACGAGACCTGGATACAAAAATCACAGAATTTGAGATAAAGGGGAGAATGCTTGCTGAAAAGGAGCGCGTGCTGGGAGAAAAGGAGGCATGGGTTAAAGCGGAGGAAGACCGTGTCAAGGTGCTAACCGCCCAGATTGAAGAAAAAGAGACACAGTTAAATCAGCAACTGGCTGAGAATTCTGCAAAAAGTGAGGAGCTTGAGAGAACAAAACTTACACTGGCTAAGACAATTGAAGAGGTAAATGCAAAAACTGCAGAGATTACAGAAATGCGGGAAAAATTGAAGAAAGAGGAAAATGAGATTCTGAGAATAAGACAGGAGCTGGAAGAGCGTGTAATTAAATTAGATGAAAAGGAGCGCGTGCTTTACGAAAAGGAGCAATTTATAAAGGGTGAGGAAGAGAAACTGAAGGCGATGAACATACGATTGACTGACAAGGAGAAGGAACTTACATATCGTGAGAAAAGTGTCAATGACCTTGAAGCTCTCCTTAACGAGGAGAAGGCAAAGATGGAGGAGGCAAGAAGGGAGTACAACCTCCGGGTAGATAAGATTACCAGATATGAGACGGGTTTGAGCGAGCGTGAGAAGGCTGTGGCGGAAAAGGAGGAATACCTTTCGAAGAAGGCGGAAGAGCTTGCAAAGCGGGAGCACGAAGTCACAGTCAGGGAGACAGAGGCAAAGAAGCGGGAGGAGGAGATTGGAAAGGACCTTTCAGTTCTTGATGAGATGGGCAAGGAGTTTGCGGAAAGAAAGAAACAGCTTGACGAACTTGAGGCGGAAATCAAGGCAAAGCGAGAGGAAATTGATAAGGAAAAGAAGAGTAACGAGGAGATGCTCCTTGAAATTGAACGCAAGACCCAGGCACTCTTAGAAGAAGAAGAGAAAATTACAAAAGAAAAAGAAGATTTGCTCATGGAAAAGGAAGCACTCAGAAAGGCCAGCAAGGAGATGGAGGACACGATTACCGCAATGCTCGAGAAGAAGATTCCAGACGAGCGTTTGAAGGACGAAATCGTAAAGGCATGTGCTGCAAAGGTGGAAAGGGATTTGGTGCCTGCAGTAAAGAAGTTTATGGAAGTGAAGGCAAACGCTGAAAAGGTGATGGAAAAATTGAAAAAGCAGAAGGAGGAGATATTAAAGGAGAAGGAGGAGGCAGAGGAGATACTGCGCAAACTGGAGAAAAAAGGTTTCAAAAAAGCAGGGGGCAATGATTGATGCAGAAAACGAAGGAGAAGGTATTGAAAGTCGGGATGCACGATGAAGACAAATTTGACCGTGAGAAGAGAATTCCATGGATAAAATTTAATCTCATTCAGAAGAGCAGGGTGCTCGTAGTCGGTGCGGGTGCACTCGGAAACGAAGTTGGAAAAAACCTGGTGCTTTCTGGTTTTAAAAAAATTTCAATTGTGGACATGGACAAAATTGTGAAATCAAATCTGAGCAGATGCGCCTTATTCAAAGTAGAGGATGTGGAGAAGGGGTATTTAAAAGCTGAAGTTCTGGCAAGGGAGCTCAAAAAAATTGACCCGAGCGTTGAGGTATCCTGGTATTCCAAGGCAATACAGGAATTACCTGAGGATTTCCTGAAACAGTTTGACATCGTGTTTGGCTGCCTCGACAACATAATGGCCAGGTTGTACATAAATTCGCATGCCTACTACTATGGTATACCACTCGTGGATGGAGGAACACTCGGAACATCAGGTAAGGTTCAGGTTGTTATTCCACCGAAGACAGCGTGTATTGAGTGCGGTATGAACAAGACGCATTTCAAGAACCTGGAGCAGATTTTCTCATGTTCCGGGCGGGAGGATGTGACCATATACTCTCCGAAACTGCCTGCGGAAATAACCACAACCGCGGTGATTGCAGCACTCCAGGTGCTCACAGGAATAAAAATAATTTCGAAGCAGTACGATGCCCTGCCTCAGAATTTGATTTACTACGACGGATACAGAAATGTCTTCGAAGTGCTTGAAGTGCCAATCAACAAAAACTGTCCGAATCATATCATGGAAAAAAGCACAAAAGGGAAGAAGAAGCAACCTGAATAAACTTTATCTATGCCCAATCTTTTGCCCAAGCATGTATCTGCGCATTGCTAAAGAGGAGCTCAAAAAGATTGTTAGCAGGATTAACAGGGAAAGACTGGCAGGGCTTATAGACCACACTGAGTTGAAACCGCATGTACTCACAAAAAAGGTCTATTCGTTGTGTGATGAAGCGGCAAGGTATGAATTTGCAAGCATATGTGTGAACTCTGCGAGGGTAAAGGAGGCAGCGGAGTACATCAAGGCAAAGGATTATGATGTGCTTATATGCTCGGTTGTGGGCTTTCCACTCGGACAGATGAAGACCGAGGCGAAGGCGTTTGAGACGAGGGAGGCAGTGAATGACGGTGCGGAGGAGATTGATACAGTAATCAATGTGGGGAAACTGCGGGAGTTAAGCAGTGCAAAGGGAGAGGAGCGGGAAAAGATAAGGAACTACCTGCTCTCAGACATAGCCAGTGTTGTAAAATCTGCGGATGGAAAAATTGTGAAGGTGATTCTTGAGACGGGCTATCTCACAGATGCGGAGATTACAGAGGGTTGCAGGATAAGCATCGAAGCGGGTGCCCACTTTGTAAAAACATCAACTGGCTTTGGTCCAATGGGTGCACTCCCTGCACACCTCAAAATCATGCGGGAGGCTGTGGGAAACAAGCGGGGTGTAAAGGCATCTGGTGGTGTGAGCAATTTTCTCGATGCACTCCGCTGCATCTATGCAGCAGCAAATTCAGATGAACTCCTGAATCCAGTTTACTTCCGCATTGGCACGAGTTCAGGCATAAACATTGTGAACACTGTCGCATGGGCAAAGTACTCAGATGCGTGGTTTGTTGATGAAATACCGTGCAGGTACTGTCCAGCAAACTTCATCTCAAAACTGCCGGAGGAAATCAAGGAGTACTACATAGGGCTTTGCAGGAACTGCAACATACTGAGCAATGCGGAACTTGAAGAACGCAGAAAATATCATGAATTGTGAGGTGATAATATGTATGGCTGGCATGGAAAATTGTTGAGGGTAAATCTAACAGAGGAGAAGGCAAAAATTGAGGACATTGATGAGCATATGCTGCGCACCTTTCTCGGTGGTAGAGGTCTTGGGGCAAAAATACTGTTTGATGAGGTAAAGCCAGAAACTGATGCACTCGGGCCCGGAAATAAACTCATATTCACAACCGGACCGTTGACTGGCACTTCCGCACCCACCGCCGGGAGATACTCAATCACTTCCAGGTCACCACTCACGGGCACAATATTTGATTCAAACTCCGGTGGACACTTTGGTGTGGATTTGAAGAAGTGTGGAATTGATGCAATGGTTATTGAGGGTTGTGCTCAGAAACTCACATATCTGTTCATCAACGATGGAAGCGTGGAGTTCAGGGACGCAGGGGAGATTGTGGGTCTTGATACGCATAAAACCACGGATTATGTGGTCAAGCATACGGATGCAAGGGCAAGGGTTGCATGCATCGGGCCTGCGGGCGAAAAAAAGGTGCTCTTTGCCTGCATCATCAACGACAGACATCGGGCTGCTGGCAGGGGAGGTCTCGGTGCAGTGATGGGCTCGAAGCAACTCAAGGCAATTGCAGTGCTTGGCACACATGAGACGCAGGTAGCAAATCCAGAAGAGTTTGAGGAAGCACGGAAACTTGCACATGAGGCAATCATGAAAAACCCGGTCACGAAGGATGCACTGCCATACTACGGGACTTCCGTGCTCGTGAACATCATAAATGAGATTGGTGCACTGCCAACACGCAATTATCAGGAAGGATTTTTCAAGGATGCGGATGCAATTTCTGGCGAGACACTTCGAGAACGCATATTTGTACGGAAAACTGCCTGTGCCCAGTGTCCGATTGGGTGCGGGAGGGTCACAAAGGTTGGCAGTGAAGAGGGCGAAGGGCCAGAGTATGAGACAATCTGGGCGTTCGGTGCGGATTGCGGAATAAATGATATAGAGGCAATTGCCCTCGCAAACTACAAGTGCAACAAATTGGGGCTGGATACGATAACCACAGGAGCAACGATTGCATGTGCAATGGAATTGAGTGAAAGGGGTTTGCTCACAGATTACATAAGGTTCGGGAATGCAGATACAATGCTTCAGTTGATTGATAAAATTGCACTGCGTGAAGGTATCGGGGATAAACTTGCAAACGGCTCGCTCCGCTTTGCACAGGATTACAATGCAGATTATTCAATGAGCGTGAAGGGACTTGAGATGCCCGCCTATGACCCCAGAGGTGTGCAGGGCATGGGGCTTGCATATGCAACCTCAAATCGTGGCGGCTGTCATCTGCGCGGGTACATGATATCTGCTGAGGTGCTGGGAAGTCCTTACATGGTTGACCGCCTGAAAACTGAGGGAAAGGCAGGGCTTCTCGTGCTCTTCCAGAACATCTCTGCAGCAGTGGATTCTCTCGTGCTTTGCAGATTCTCGCAGTTCGCACTCAATCCAGAGCACTATGCCAGAATGCTTTCAGCTGTTACTGGCATCGAATACACTGACACGGATTTGCTTACCATCGGTGAGCGGATATACAACCTCGAGCGGTTGTACAATGTGAAGGCGGGTGCTGGTGAAGATACACTGCCAAAGCGTTTGCTCACAGAAAAACTGAGTGCAGGACACTCAAAGGGGCATGTGGTGCACCTTGATGTTATGCTCCAGGAATACTACACAATCCGTGGCTGGGATGATAAAGGGAGACCGGAAAAGGAGACGATATCGAGATTGGGCATTGGAGGCGATGTAAATGCTAATTGAGATTGAGAAGTTAACGATAAGTTCATTCCTTGAGATATTTGAGAAAATCCAGGAAATAAAGCGAAAGGCAGGAATTGAGGGGATACTGAACAACCCACCAGACCTGCTCGAGCGTGCAAAACTCTATGGAATTCAGTATAAGAATGGTTCATGGGGCTGGGCGTCAAATATATGGAACAGGAGTGCGGAGGGAAGCGTTGTCATCGAAAATGATGCACAGTTACAGATGGAGCACAAGACACTGATGCGGAGCGTGCTGGAGCAAATTCTCTGCAGAAAACTCATTCAGGTGGATGCCACGATTGGCATGCCAGGCACACCCGTTGCCATGCATGCAAGGTTGTATGTGGATGCACAGTTCCCTGACATCGCATACCGCTGGAAGGAGTTGAATTTTCCCGCAAATCCTGATGAAAAGCCAGATGCAATCATGTTTCACATTCCACACTACTTTGAAAACCCGAATGTGCCAGGAAAGCCACACATGCTCCGCATCCTCCGCTTCCCGAATCACAACTACACCATCGTCACATGCTCATCATATCAGGGTGAGACAAAGAAGGGATTTCTCACACACTGGATAAATTATGTTTATCAGAAGGGGGGCACAGGCGAGCATGCCTCACTTAAAGAATTCACGGTGAGATGCGTGGACGGGAGTGAGAAGCGGATTGCAATGTGTGTCTGGGGACTCAGTGGCAGTGGAAAGTCCACACACGGACTTTACATCATCAATGAACGCACGAATAAACTGTTTATCGAGAAGTTCGGCGTGGACATGGCGAAGTATGTGTACAACCAGGTGATAAAAAATGATGACATCGTTGCAATATTCCCTGACAGGGTTTACGGCTCCGAGCGTGGCTCATGGACAAAGACCGAGGATGTGGATGAAAACCAGGTGGCTATGTACACTGCGGGCATGTCTCCGAGGGCACTGCATGAGAACACGGAATTTGATGAAAACGGGAATGTGAGTTTTGCAGGAAAACTCTACCAGTATCACGGGAAGCTGAACAGAAATGCCAGGAGTGTGTTCTATCTGGAGGACACAGGTTACTACGATGGCAATGTAAATTCCACGGTTCCACTTAACATGGCGGTCTTCATAAGTCCGGGATATACATCTGATTACGCCTGGGTGAAGATAAATGACCCTGCATTTGCAGCAAAGGTGCTTGCTGACGGTCGCACAATCGGGCATCCTGCACAGAGCAGGGTGGGTGTTGGTGAGGAGAAGTATGAGAGCAGGTACTGTCTCCCATTCACGATGGGTGCTACAAATGCACAGCATGTCACACGATTTTACCAGTTCCTGGTTTCAAGGTGGGGTGCAATTGATGTGTGTCTCATAAATACCACGGGGCGTGTGGGTGCTGAGTATTACTGGCAGGAAGTTGAAATCGGTGGAAAGAAGATGAGAATTCCGAAGGCAAGGTTTGTGGAGAAGGACGGGAAGTTGAAGCCAGTTGGTGGCACAGGACCGAGCATCGAGGAGACGGAATTGTTCCTGTTCCAGAGTGCTCGTGGTGCAGTGAAATACGCTCCGCATCCAATCTTCGGTGAAAAGGTGCTTGTGCCGGAGCATGTCGAAGGGCTGAGCGATGACAGGGTGCGTGCCTTCAATCCCTTCACCTACCGAACCATGGATGAGATGCGGGAACTCCTGCATGCACAGATTGCCCTGAGCAAGCACTATCTGAGCATCCAGTGCCCTGGCCTGCCACCAGAAATCCTCAATGCGATGGATTTCGCGTGATGGTATTTTCTTGAGTTCTGATTCATCCCCCCACATACCTGTCATACACGCTCTTTGCGACATCCTGGGAGGTTGTGCCTTTTATGATAGCGGCACCGTTCGGGAACAGCGCGATTTCCTTGCCCTCAACACGGATGTGGAGCACGGAGCCCTGCTTCTTCACCTCAGCCACACCAGCCAATCTCCGCTTTATCTCGTCAATTGAAATTTTCTTCTTCTGCCCTGCAATGTAAACTGCGTTTGACCCACACAAACTCGTTGCATACATGGTCTTATCATCCAGAAATTCAAAGTTGTGCTCAACACATGCAGGGCATTTCGGATTTCTCGCAACCTCAATTTCCTGCACCTCAAAGTCCCAGAGGTCAACAAATGCCAGCGTTTTTCTGGGTTCCTTGCCAGTGAGTATCTTGATTGCCTCCGTCACCTGTATCATTGCAAAAAATACTGGCACGGTGTTAAGGATTCCTGTGGTCTCGCATGTAGGTAACGGTGTGCCCGGGAGCGCAGGAAATATGCACCGGAAGCATGGTCTTCCAGGAACAACATTGTATGTCATGCCAGAAGTTCCTAAAACGCCTGCATATATCCAGGGTATTGAATGCTTCACGCAAATATCGTTTATGAGAAATCTCGTACGCAGGTTGTCTGTGCAATCCAGTACAAGGTCAATCCCGCTGAGAAGTTCCTCACCATTAACTGCGTTAAAATCACCAGCGTTGCACTCAATCCTGCATGTGCTGTTAATTTTCTTCAGATGTGCACAGAGTGCCTCTGCCTTTGATTTCCCGATGTCTTTTTCAGTGAACAGAATCTGGCGTTGCAGGTTTGAAAGTTCAACAATGTCTCTATCAATCACACGGATGCTGCCCACGCCCGCCCGTGCAACCAGGTTTGCACACGCGTTTCCAAGTGCACCAGCACCCACAATTGCCACACTGCTCCTGCTCAATTTCTCCTGTCCCACCGCACCCAGCACCTTCAGAATTATATGCCTCGAATACCGCTCTGCATTCATCATGCACTCTTTGTGATGTTGAGCAATGTGATTGTAAAGATCAATGTGTTTCCCTTCACCTGCTGATTATAGTCAATTGTGAATGTGCCCTTCTCCTGGTTCAGACCAATCAGATAGAAGTCCTTGCCACCAAAGTCCTTCGCATGTATTTTGTTCACCATCGAGGGCTTTATTAGATGCTGGATTTTTACAATGCCCGTGCCGTTGTTTGCAGTGCTGTCTACCTCAAGCACCTTTATATCCCAGCCAAACGGATGCACAACCTGTCCGACTTCCGGGGTAAGGAAGAAGCACACGGTTTCGCCGTAGGATGCGAGCACCGTGATATTCCAGCCCCACATCGGGTCCTGGAGTACAAGTCCGTCCATCGGAGATTTTCCATACATCTCTGAGAATGTTGATTCGTTCATTATGTACCGCATGGGCAATGTCTCGACCAGCGGTTTTTCAATGATAAGAGACGGGTCTTTGGGACCGTATCCTTTCTCCGGTGGAATTATTGCGGTGCGTCTGTCACCTACCTTCATTCCCAGCAGCGCCTCCCTGAATCCCTCAATCACGGTTGTGTAATCTGCCTCCGCAGTGGTTCCCACCTTTACCTTCAGTGGCACATAGTCGGATTTCTCTCGCATCTGGAATGATGGCGCCTTGGGATAACTCACATTGTCAACTGCAACTGCATACATGGAAGTATCGAATACCGTAAAGTCCGTAAATCTTCCAATGTAGTCAACAACCACCTTGTCGTTCTCTTCCACGAATGGCACCTTTTCAACTTCCTGCTTCTGCTGGCCGGTGTACCAGTAGTATCCTGCACCTGCAGCACATATCAGCAGAATTACTGCGAGTATCGCATACCATTTTGTGTCCATTGTATGCACCTTGGTCGCACCATATTCTGTAAGGATATAAATTTAACTCATTCTACCAAAAGATTTATGTCAGCGTAACCCATACACGGATGGAGGTGCAATCTTGCCACTGTATGTTGACCCGATGGCATGCACGGGCTGTAAAATCTGTCAGACAGTGTGTTCCTTCGTTAAAGAGGGAAAAATCTGGCCTGCAGTTGCGAGAGTAGAGATAGTGCGTGAGAAGAATGGAAAGGACTATGTGAATGCGTGTAGAAACTGCAAAAATCCAAAATGCATGGAAGCATGTATCTACGAGGCAATAAAATTCATTGATGACCAGGTCCAGATCAACATGATGGTGTGCACGGGCTGTGGTGCCTGCGTCCGTGCCTGCCCGTTCAATGCAATAAAAATTCATCCAGTGTACAAGAAAGCAGTTAAGTGCGACTTTTGCGGCAGGTGTGTAGAATTCTGTCCACCAGGCGTACTTAAAATGAGGTGATGTGGCATGAGAATACCGGGCTATGCAAACTCAATACTGCACATCGATTTGAAGAGAAATAAAATAAGGAAGGCAAGGATTCCCCCAGAAGTTGTGAGAAACTACATTGGCGGTGCAGGTTTTTGTTCCTACTACCTATATCATATGCTTGAAAAAGGGATTGAACCACTTTCACCAGAAAATATTCTCATGTTTGCCACAGGACCATTTACTGGCACACTCTGGCCTCAGGGCTCCAGATACACCGTGGCATGTAAATCTCCACTGACCGATGGATGGGGGGAGGCACACTCTGCAGGTTTCTGGGGTGCCAATCTAAAGTATGCTGGATTCGATGGAATAATAATAATGGGTGCGGCTGAAAAACCCGTATATATTGTAATTGATGATACAAATATTGAGATAAAGGATGCTGCACATCTCTGGGGAAAGACCGTTGAAGAAACAGAAGATGCAATAAAGAAGGAGCATGGCAGAGAGTTCTCCGTGGCTTCAATCGGACCCGCTGGAGAAAATCTTGTGAAGTTTGCTGCTATAATGAATGACCTTGACCGTGCAGCTGCAAGGTGTGGCGTTGGTGCGGTAATGGGTTCGAAGAATGTGAAGGCGATTGCGGTGTATGGCACTAAGCCAGTCGAAATCTATGACCGCAAGAATTATCTGGAAGCAATCCGGGAGTTCCATGAAAAAATGGCAAATGACCCATTAACGCCTGGCAGGATAAAATATGGCACCACTGCACTTGTCGACCTCATGAATGAAATCGGGCGTTTTCCCACATATAACTGCAGGACTGGTTATTACCCGGAGGCAAATAAAATAAATGGCGATGCAATCAACGAGAAGTATCTGATAAAGGCAAGAGCGGATTTTGCATGCACCCAGCGCTGTGCAAGATACACGCAGGTGAAGGATGGTAAGTACAGGTGCATCTCAGGCGGTCCTGAATACGAAACACTGTCCGCACTGGGCTCACGCTGTGGTAATTCAAATCTCGAAGCCATTCTATATGCAAACTATCTCTGCAACAATCTCGGTATGGACACGATTTCTGCAGGGGGTACAATTTCCTGGGCAATGGAGTGCTTTGAACTGGGACTGATTGATGAGAAGGACACGGGCGGAATAGCGCTCAGGTGGGGGAATCACGAGGCAATTTGCGAACTGCTCAAAATGATTGCGTATCGCAGAGGATTTGGCGACATACTGGCTGAGGGCAGTTATCGTGCTGCACGGAAGATTGGCAGGGGCACTGAGAAGTATGTGATGCATGTGAAAAAGATGGAGATTGCGGGACAGGATGGCAGGGCACAGAAGTCGATGGGGCTGGGAATGGCGGTTGCACCGAGAGGTGCGGACCACCTGTATGCCTTCCCGGTTCTGGACGAGGCGGGATTTGTGGAAAAGATAAAGGAGGTCTATGGAGAGCAGTATCTGCCAGAGATTGCAGACCGGCTGAGTCCGAAGTATAAGGGATACATGATTTTCGTGAATGAGAATTTTTCAACAGTCGTGGAGTCAGTGGGTGCGTGCAAGTACGGCACAATGGTTCCTCCAGCTCTGTTTTATCCAGAGGTGATAAAAGCACTCAAACTCACCACGGGAATGAATTATACGAGAAGTGAACTGGAGCGCGTTGGCGAGCGTATTGTGAACTTAAACAGGTTGTTCAATATTCGTGAGGGCTTTTCGAGAAAAGACGATATGCTTCCAGAACGATATTTGAAAGAACCGATGCCAGATGGTGCAGCGAAAGGCCAGATTGTCGAACTCGACTATATGCTTAACGATTACTATGCACTCCGTGACTGGGATAAAAATGGAATTCCCAGGGAACGCAAGATCCGTGAACTCGGGCTCGAGAGTGAGTGGGAGATGCTGCACAACGCATAAAGCACATAAAAACAACAGTTAACTTTATATAGAAGAACATTCATACCTATTTTGGT
>Ga0078972_1007014_pt1 | contig 25751 bp, 22 predicted proteins | sample YelNatPaOPGAMG01_FD_67568 | JGI IMG/M metagenome (GOLD analysis project Ga0078972, IMG submission 67568) | Hot spring thermophilic microbial communities from Obsidian Pool, Yellowstone National Park, USA - OP-RAMG-01 (SPADES assembly) (version 2) | ecosystem: Environmental > Aquatic > Thermal...
ATAGAATAATTGTTACTTGTGCACCGGATGAGATACCGCAGACACTTATTGACCAATTAAGTGATAATGGTTGTATGGTTATTCCTGTTGGCAGTTACTCTCAGGAATTAGTTTTATTAAAAAAAGTCGGAGGAAAAATAATAAAAAAGAGTGTTCTACCAGTAAGATTTGTTCCGATGGTACATAAAGAAAAAGAAAAATAACAATTTATTTTGTATACTATAATTATGGACAAGATAGATTTAGAGAAGATTAAGACAGTGCTGATAAAGAACCGTGTCAGTAAAGTATCAATAAAAAATTTTTCTAGAATAAAAAATGTTGACAGAATATCTAAAAATGATATTAAATATTTTTTTGATTTTATACCTGAGATAAATTATGGAAAAAATTTTAAGAATTTAGTTAATTCTATTTTGGATGCTAAAAAAAAGCAGAAATCAATAATATTTATGTTCGGAGCACATGTGATAAAATGTGGTCTTTCTCCGATTATTATAAGTATGATTAAAAACAGGTATATTACTTTTTTAGCGACCAATGGTGCTTCTTTAATACATGATTATGAACTTTGTTCTTTTGGCAAAACATCAGAAAATGTTGATACAGCGATACAGGATGGTAAATTTGGTGTAACAGAAGAGACACTTGGATTTGTTAACAGAATAGCTACTGATGCATCAAAAAATAATATTGGTATCGGTGAAATGGCAGGTAAGAAGATGTATAAATTAAAATATAATAAAATAAGTGTTTTTTCACAGGCGTATATTAATAACACACCTATAACAGTTCATGTTGCGATAGGAACAGATGTTGTATGTCAATCAAAATATTACAATGGTGCTGACTGGGGTAAATCGAGTTATATTGATTTCCTTAAACTATGTGCTGAATTAAAAAATCTGAATGATGGCGGTGTTATCTTGAATTTCGGTAGTGCTGTTATTTTACCTGAAGTATTTCTTAAAGCAATCAATATAATGCGTAATCTCGGATATAAAGTTGAAAATTTTACTGCTGCTAATTTTGATATGATTTCACAATACAGACCTATAACAAATATTATTTCAAGACCTGTAGCAAAGGGTGGTATCGGATATAATTTTGTTGGTTATCATGAATTAATGTTACCTTTATTGTATTTATTTCTGTGTAAAAACATAAAAAGAAAGGTAGAAAAATGAATTTCTATGAAAAATATATAAGAAAATTTTCTGAGAAGAAAATCTTAGTTATTGGTGACCTTATGTTGGACAGGTTTATTTATGGTACTGTTGATAGAATTTCACCGGAGGCACCTGTGCCTGTAGTGAATGTAGTAAAAGAAATTGACTTATCTGGTGGTGCAGGTAATGTTGCAAACAACATATCAAGTTTAGGTGCCAAAGTATATATATTAAGTGTAATCGGTAACGATTTAGTTGGTAGTAAATTAAAATCGCTTCTTGAAGAAAGAGGAATAAATACTGAGAAAATATTGATTGATGAAGAACGTCCAACCACAATTAAGACACGAATTATAGCGCAACATCAGCAAGTTGTCAGAGTAGATAAAGAAAGCAGAATAAAAATATCATCAAGATTGATTGAACAAATAATAGAATCACTTAATAATTTTATCCCAGAAATGGATGCTGTTCTTATTTCTGATTATGGTAAAGGAGTAATAGTTCCTGAGACATTATCAACAGCAATAAAAATCGCAATTAGAAATAATATTCCGATTACAGTTGACCCGAAAATAGAACATTTTATGTTATACCGTAATGTAACCTGCATAACACCGAATTTACAGGAAGCTATTTCTGGGATGAGATTACATAAAGCAGTGACAGAAGAAGAAATATGTGATTTAGGTAAAAAAATTCTTCATACACTTGATTGTAAATCTGTGATAATAACACGTGGCGAGAAAGGAATGTCGTTATTTGAGAAAAACAGGAAACCTGTTCATATACCTACTCGTGCTAAAGAGGTATATGATGTAACGGGTGCAGGTGATACTGTTATTGCTGTATTAACATTATGTCTTACAACAGGAGCGAACTTAAAAACAAGTGCTGAAATAGCAAATTATGCAGCAGGAATAGTTGTCGGTAAATTAGGAACAGCAACAGTATCTGTTAATGAACTGAAAGATGTCCTTGATGGTAAATAAAAAATGAAAGTTATTGCAGTTATCCCAGCAAGATATAATTCAAAGCGTTTTCCTGGTAAACCTTTAGTAGAAATAAGGAATAAGCCTTTAATCCAATGGGTTTATGAAAAAGTTAAAATGAGTAACTGTTTTGATATAATAGTTATTGCGACAGATGATGAAAATATTTATAATACAGTGAAAGGGTTTGGTGCTGATGTGATGATGACTTCAAAAAAACATAAGTCGGGAACTGACCGTGTTGCAGAAGTTGCAAAAAAAATAGATGGCGAATCAGATGATATAATTGTTAATATACAAGGCGATGAACCGTTGATCTCACCGATAACAATAAAAAAAATAGTTATGACAATGAAAAAAAACAGAGAAATATTGGTAGCAACACCTATCTGTTTGATTAAAGATAAAAATGAATTTTGTAATCCTAACATAGTAAAAGTTACTGTTGATAAAAATATGTTCGCTTTATATTTTTCGCGTTCACCGATACCGCATAGTAGTGCAAATTTTTATAAACATATTGGATTATATGCTTACAGACGTGATTTTCTGTTTAAATTCGTCAGATTATCTGTAAGTAAATTAGAGAATATAGAGAGATTAGAGCAATTGCGTATCTTAGAAAATGGATATAGAATTAAAACAGTATTAGTTAGAGATGATTCTATTCCTGTTGATGTTCCTGAAGATGTTAAAAGAATAGAGTTAATTTTAAAAAATAAGGTTAGGATATAAGAACTATGCATAGATTAGTAAAAATTAACAATAAAATAAGAATTGGTGAAGGATGTCCTTTAGTACTTATATCAGGTCCCTGTGTGATTGAATCAGAGCGATTAACGATACATACAGCAGAACAGATTAAAAAAATAGCGGATAAACTCAAGATACCGTATATATTTAAATCTTCGTATGATAAAGGGAACCGTTCATCAGTAAAATATTATCGTGGTCCTGGAATTGATAAAGGATTAAAAATATTATTAAAAATAAAGAGAGAACTTGGTTTACCTGTTCTATCAGATATACAGTGTAAAACAGAGGTAGAGAAAGTAAAAGAGGTTCTTGATATTATTCAGATACCAGCATATTTATGTCAGCAAACAGATTTAGTTGTTGAAGCAGCAAAAACGGGGAAACCACTCAATATAAAAAAAGGTCAATTTCTTGCTCCTTGGGACATGAAAAAGATATGTGATAAAGTATTATCAACAGGCAATAAAAAAATAATATTAACTGAACGTGGAACTGTAATGGGGTATAATAACCTTGTTTGCGATATACGTTCCATCCCTATTATGCAGGAACTCGGGTATCCAGTAGTTGTTGATGTAACACATATAGTGCGTATGCCCGGTCCACCGAGTAAAGATAGTTCTGGAGGTCAACCTCAATTCATACCTGTATTAGCAAAAGCGGCTGTAGCAGCAGGTTGTGACGGATTATTTTTGGAGGTTCATCCTGAGCCATGTAAAGCATTATGTGATGCAGCGAGTATGTTAAAACTTGAGTTCCTTGAAGAGTTACTAACTCAGATTATTGAAATCCGAAAAATTATCACTTGAATATACTATCCTACCGATATCTAAAAATATGACAAAAATCTCATTGACAATATATCAGTTTTCTGTTATAATATATTTGTAATAAAATCAGATTCATCAGTAAGAGGAGTAATGGGTTTATGAAAAAAGTTGTTTTATTATTTATTTACTTATTCTTATCTGATATAGTTTTTGCAGTATGGAATATTGAGACAGTTCCTGATACAGATAGGAATTGTGGTATGTATAGTTCATTAAAAATTGATACTAATGGTTACCCACAAATAAGTTATTACAGTGGTTCTTTTACTGGCGAATATTCGTCAATTGCTATTGATTCATTGAATAACCCGCATATAAGTTATTATGACTGGACTTTCAGTAGTCTTAAATATTATAATGGTGCAACACAGTCAATACAAACAGTTGACGCTACAAATGGGGTAGGTATGTATAGTTCTCTTAAACTTGATTCAAGTAATAATCCTAAGATTGCTTATTATGATACAATTTACGGTGATTTAAGATATGCTAGTTATAATGGTAGTAGTTGGTCATATCAGATTGTTGATAGTTCCGGTGATGTAGGTCAGTATGCATCACTTGCACTTCATCCATCAAACCAATATCCGAGAATAGCATATTATGATTGGACAAATATGCGTCTAAAATATGCTTCCTGGAACGGGACTTCGTGGGATATATCTGTTGTTGACAGTAGTTCAACTGCAGATTTAGGTGAATATTGTTCATTGGCACTGGATTCATCTGGTAATCCAGCAATAAGTTATCTTGATGCCACTAATGGTATTTTAAAATTTGCTAAATATAATTCAGTAACCAGTAAATGGGATATAGAAATAGTGGATAGTGGTACCGGAGGCGGTGGCGGAGGAGGTGGTGGTGGCGGGTATGCGTATGTGGGATATTATTCTTCACTTGTGATTGATACTAATGGTAATCCGCATATAAGTTATTATGATTATACTACTCGTAAACTGAAATATGCAACAAAAACTGGTTTAACATGGACAATAATGATTCCTGATTTAGGAACGACGAATGATGTAGGAGGTTATACTTCAATAACAATTAATAATACTGGTAAACCGATAATAAGTTATTATGATTGGACATCAAGTGATTTAAAATGTGCTCAATATGTATCAGGAACAACCTGGCAAGTATGGAAAGTTGATTATTTAGATGATGTTGGACAGTATACATCTGTCGCTTTAGATAGTAACCAAAATATTTATATCAGTTATTTAGACATAACGAATTTTGATTTAAAGTTAGCCAAATATACTGGTGGTTCCTGGCAAACAGTAATAATTGATGGTGGTCCAGGTGATCTGAAATTTGCTACTAAAACAGGAACCGGATGGACAATACAAACAATAGATTCACAAGGAGATAAAGGACTTTATACTTCAATTGATATCGATACCCAAAATATTGCTCATATAGGATATATGGATTATACAAGTATTGATACTAATTATGCAACTGGTTCATCGGGTAGTGGTTGGACAACTTCTGTTGTTCAAAGTGCAGGTAATGTTGGACAGTATACTTCTATTGCACTTGATAGTAATGGTAACCCGCATATGAGTTATTACGATTATTCTAATAACGATTTAATATATGCTTATAAAAATGGTGCGCAATGGGTATATCAAATTGTTGATAGTTCCGGTGATGTCGGTTCATATACATCTATTGCACTTGATACGAATAATCAACCGCATATAAGTTATTATGACTGGACTAATGGTGATTTGAAATACGCTAAATGGACAGGGTCCGGATGGATTTATACTGTTGTTGATAGTTCCGGTGATGTCGGACTATATACATCTATTGCACTTGATACGAATAATCAACCGCATATAAGTTATTATGATTGGACTAATGGTGATTTGAAATATGCTAAATGGACCGGCTCAGCATGGCAAATAAAAACTATTGATAGTGTTGGTGATGTCGGATGGGATACATCTATATTGTTAGATAATAATGATAATCCTTCAATTGCATACTATGACTGGACCAATGGTGATTTGAAATATGCTAAATGGACCGGCTCAGCATGGCAGATAGAAACAGTTGATAGTTCCGGTGATGTCGGTCAGTTCTGTTCATTGAGTAGGAATGCTTATGGTGACCCGAGAATATCATATTTTGATTTAACAAACGGAAAACTGAAATATGCTTATTTTACTCCACAAACTGTTTCTATTAAAGGATATATACGAGATACAAATGGTATTGGAATAGATGCTGTAACTGTTTCGTTAACAGGTGACCAAGTATTAACAACATATACAAATTCAACCGGCTATTATGAGTTTTTAAATATTACTGCAAATAGAAATTATACTGTTACACCAACAAAATCAGGATATACTTTTAATCCTGTTAACAGAAATTATTATCCTATTACATCAGACCAGATTGACCAGAATTTTACAGGGACTGTCGCTACTGTAACTTATTTCATTAAAGGATATGTATTAGATATATCAAGCAGCGGTGTTTCTAATGTAAGAGTAACATTATCAGGTGCAAATTCAGGTGATTATATAACAGGAGCAACAGGATACTATGAATTCTCTGGTTTAGCAGCAGGTAATTATACTGTTACACCAACAAAATCAGGATGCACTTTTACACCAGTAAACAGGACATATTCACCTTTATCATCAGACCAGAATAACCAAAATTTTACTCTAAATGTGCCAGTTACATATTATATTAAAGGTTATATTAAAGATGCTAACTCAGTAGGTATCGGTTCTGTTATTGTAAATTTATCAGGAACTAATTCTGGAATATACACCACATCAAGTTCAGGTTATTATGAGTTCATAAATCTTGTTTCAGGCGCTTATACTGTTACACCAACAAAATCAGGATATACTTTTAATCCTGTTAGCAGAACTTATTCACTACTTAATGCTAATCAAGATGACCAGAATTTTATAGGAACATATATTGGTAGCGGACCGATACTGAAATACAATCCGACAGCACTTGATTTCGGTTATTTAGACCCAGGTCAATCGCGCACATTAACATTTAATATAACCAATCAGGGCACAGGTACACTTACTGGAACAGTTTCTACTGATAGGTCATGGATAAAACTTACACCAACAAATTTTTCAGGGAATTCTACTGTAATTAATGTAACAGTTGATAACAGTATACTTAATAAGGCATCAGGACAGTATACAGGAATAGTAAACATAAATTCAAATGGTGGTTCAGGGAAAATTGATATAGTTGTTAAAGCAACATGTGTTCTGGTGAAACCTAATCCTGCTGATTTTAAAATAATTGATAAATTAACTTTCTTTGGTAACGGTATTGTTCCCGGTAAAACTACAATAAAGATATATACGATTTCAGGACAATTAGTTAAAGTTATTTCAGTCCCTAAACTTAATCAAAATGGAGAAAATATAGAAGATGGTAATGAACTTACTTGGGATGGAAAAAATGAGGATGGAGAACCAGTAACCAGTGGAATCTATTTATATATATACGAATCACCGACAGAAAAAGGAATAGGTAAATTTACTATTATAAGAGACCAGTAACAAAAATTGGTTAAATATTCTACAATACTAGTTATAATTACAATTCTAATATTTCCAAAACCAGCATATTCTGTAGAAATAAATTTTATATCACAAATTACTAACATTTCTACTGAAACAACTTATTATATTAAAGGGATAATTACTGATAACCAATCACAGCCATTATCTGATGTGACAGTTATATTAACAGGTGATACAACAGGGCTCTATCTAACAGGAACTGATGGCTATTATGAGTTCTGTAGCCTGAAAATAGGTACCTACACTGTTACGCCAACAAAAGTAAATTACACTTTTTCGCCTATAAAAAGTGAATATATACCTTTGAATACGAATGTAATACAGAATTATGTTGGTAATAAACTAACATATTATATTAAGGGTTATGTTAAATATGTTGATGAAAACGGGGTTTATAAAGGATTAGGAGAAGTAAATGTATATCTCACTGGTGATAAAAATGCAAAAACAGTAACAGATAATTATGGATACTATGAATTCTTAAATCTTGATATTGGATTAAATTATTATATAAAATCAGAAAAACCTGGTTATGGGTTCAATCCTTATAATCGCGTTTTCGTTCCATTAACAGCGAACCAGGACGATAAGAATTTTTTTGCTGTTTTCGGACCGACATATAAAATAAGCGGTTATATAACTGATAGTAAAGGAATACCAGTAGAAAATGTTATTGTCAATCTATCGTATGATGTTCTCGGAACAGTTTTTACTGATATTAATGGATATTATGAGTTTACAAACTTGATTTCAGGTAAAAGTTACCAAATAACACCATCAAAAGAAAAATTGGTATTCAGTCCTCAAAAATTAACATTCTATTATCTTGATACAGACAAATTTAATCAGAATTTTATTTCCCTTAATGATACAATTCAGATAGATAATTTTAAACCGATAAATAACTTGTTCAATCCTAAAAAAAACGAGAAAACAACTTTCTGGTTCAAATTAACCGTAGATGGAGATGTATCTATTAAAATATATACTCTTGATGGCTCGTTAGTCAAGACAGTTATTGATGATTATATGTTTGCTGGAACTTATGCGATTGAATGGAAAGGTGATGATATTGAAAATAAACCAGTAGGTCGTGGAACTTACCTCGTTCATATAAATACACCTGATTTTAAGATAACAAAAAAAGTTATTGTGATAGAATGAAAAACTTTATTTTACTATTATTCACTTTGTATTCGCTGTTAACCAATTTGTACTGTTGGTGTTCTGATATTGTTTCTTCATCAGATTTTATTTTGAAACAAACTGTTTCAGCAAGGTCACTCGCAACAGGTGACTCTTTTACAGGACTTGCTGATGATATTACTGCAATATCATATAATCCATCAGGATTAAATAATCTTAATGAAAAAGAAGTTGGGACAATGTATGCGAAGGGTATTTCGGATATATGTTATGGTTTTATAGGTATTGCTATCCCAGTTCAAAATAATAAATGTAGATTTGGATTAAGTGCGAAATTTCTTGATGCTGGTGAAATAGAGATAAACTATATTGATGGTATAACAGAAACAGTTAAATCTGAACAGGATTTTTTATATACATTCTCTTTTGCAACTAAATTATTTAATTCATCTGTTAATTTCGGTATAAATATAAATTATCTGGTGAATACATTAGCAGAAAAATATACATATTATTCTTATTCAAGTGATATCGGTTTATTAACAGAAATACCTGTTAACGAAAATAATTTAGGAATAGGTATCTGTTTACAGAATATCAGAATAAAATTTGATAATGACACAAATGATAATTTTCCTTTAGTTACAAGATTAGGATTAAACTATAATATTACTATTGACAAAAAAACTATTAATCTGCTTTCAGATATAATTTATAGTAATGAATTTGAAAAATGGAAGATAAATACAGGTCTGGAATTCTGGCTAACAGAAAAGGTTGCATTTAGAACAGGTTACAGGATAGGATATACTCTTGATTCAATTACATTCGGAACAGGATTAAAATTAAATAACTTAAAAATTGATTTCGGACTCGCTCTGCTTAGAGTTTACACATCTAATTTTAGAATTTCGTTTATATATAGTTTCTGAAAATATAAATTACATTTAACCATTATCACAATATTTATTTTAAAACCAACTTACTAACGAAATAGCAAAATTACTGTTTTCATAATTATAATAAACTTTTGTTGATTTATTGTTCTCAAAATATAAATTACATTTAAGTTTTAGTTCCTGCATACCAAATTTTATTATCGGATAGAATAAATTTAGTCCATAAATATATTTTGTATCTTCTCTTTTGTATGTAAATTTAGTCCACTGACAAGAAAATTCTGCCCAAATCCTGTAATTTTTAGTAAACTCATATCTCGGATAAAACCCTATCTTATGAGATATGTAATCATAATAGTCAGAAATAAGTTCATTGTCTTCATAATAATTACCATTTATATCATAAACAGTAAAACAGTATGATAAATCAAGTTGTCCTTTGGGAAACCAGTATGAAAATATGGGTTCTATATCATATTTATAGCCCTTGAACTGTTCGCTGCTGAATGTTGTAGAACTAATTAATAGGAATTTTTCTGGATATATTCTGTAATCATAAATTGTATTTAGCCCAATTGTAGTAAAGATACCTAATTCATGTGTAAATTCAAATCCAATATTATTAGAGTATAAATCTAAGTAATAATCAGGGTAATTGTTGTAACTATAAAGATAATTGATTTTAAGAGTATCATAATCTGATAAATAAAACTTCAGTTCTGGCTGTATTGAAAAATTATTAAAACTGTAAATCTTCCAATCAGGTTGGTCATAAATAATGTAACTTATATTTAACTGAGAATCACCGATTTCATCACCAAGTTTATGAAATAATTTGTAATTAAAATAGTGCTGATTATTATCTTGATAATAATCATTCATATATTTTTTTGTTGTAAATTGGTAATCAAACCAGGATAAAGGTAAGTTACCTAATTTAAGATAACTTTTAAATAGAAATTCAAGTCCGGAATATGCATCCGAAATACTGTATAATTCTGATAAAATATATGATTTATCCAGTATATTATTATCATAACCACCTTTGAATTCAAATCCGAACCATACATTAGATATATATTTAGAGTAGGTCAATTTTGTAATAAACATAGATAGAAAACAAAAATGTAATATAAAATAAAAATTTTTTTTATTAACCATATTTTGAAATAAAAAAAACCCTATTTTCTATATAAATTATATAAAAAATAAGGTTTTTTTAAAAAAAATGAAAATATTTTATTTACGGATTTTACGTGGGTCTTCTTTTCCAGTATCAACACTCGGAGCAGTTCCTTCACCTATTTTCTCTTTAATCGTTTCTTCAATTTTTTCGCGTGCAGTATTAAGTTTCTTCTTATTTGTATCTTTAAGTGCTGCTCGCTCAGATATCATATTTTTGATAGTATCTTTTAGTTGTATAGATAATTGTTCACCGACTATTCCTTGATTAATACATTTCATTACAGTAAGTGCAACCATAGTTCTTGCTTCTTTCTGGTCAATACCCTGTTTTATTGCTTGTTCCATTTCCTGGAGTGCTGTAATAATATCTGCACTTAACTGGGTTTTAACTGTATATCGGTCACTTTTCATCAGTATTGATTTAACAAGTTTTCTTGCTTCTCTGACAGAAACATTTGATTCTTTATATGCATTTTCTATCTTATTACAAATATTATCAATTTCATCTGCTGATAATCCACTGTCTGCCAAACTCTCTCGGACTTTACTTGTATCACAGGTCACTTCTATGGTTTTATTAGAACTGGTTCCTGTCTGATTCTGTTGTGATATAACAGGTAAAGTTAAAATTGTTACTAAACTTATTACCAAAAATAATTTTGTTAATTTCATTTTTTTTCTACCTCCTTATCCTCTTGTTGCTGCAACATAATTTTCTTCAGGATTAGAAATAAAATATAGTTCCATATTACAATCAAATTTTTTCTCATCCTGTGGGTCAAGTACCCATTCTTTACCGTCAATAATAAGAGTATATTGGTATTTACCCGGTTTAACAGGTATTGTTGCTTCCCAAACACCTCCTGTTCCTTTCTTAAGTTTTGCTGCATTCAGGTCCCAGTTATTAAAATCACCTACCAATGAAACAGTGTGTGCACTGTTGGCTTCTAATTTGAAAGTAACATAAACACGTTTATGTCCTTTCAGAATTAAAGGGATAATCACAGTAAGAATAACAACAGCCATTACTGGAATCAATTTCCAGTTCCATATTAATGATTGGTTTCTGGGTTCAGCACTAATAGGTTTATTACCTAATTTAGACATAATCTTTTGACTTAAGTCAGGTGAAACTTCTATTTTATTGAGTTCTTTTTTAATATTATTCATATTAGTCCAGAATTTTATTTCACGGTCACATTTTTTGCAGGTTGTTAAATGAGCCAACAGTTTCGTTTTCTCTTCATCTGTTAATTCGTTTTCTATATATTTTTCAATTAATTCTTTTGGACATTTCATAACTTTTAATCACCTCCCCTACTAATTTTCAACTTCTCTCTTCAATTATATATACAACTGAATATCAAAAAAAGTTTCACTTATTTTTATATGTAACTGTTCTTAGTTGTTATAACAAAAAACCTTACCTCTAAGATTAAAGGTAAGGTTTTTTTAGTTCAGATTCTCATCTGCAGGAGATTACTTACGCGGTTTACGTGGAATCTCTTTTCCTACTGGTGTTACTGTTGGAGCTGTCTCTTCACCTATTTTCTCTTTAATCGCTTCTTCTACTTTTTCTTTCGCAGTTCCTTTCTTTTTCTTAGCAGCAGCTTTTATTGTCGCTCTTTCAGCAACCATGTTGGTTACACATAGAGTCATACGGTCTCTCATATTCCCCATCATACCTTCATCAATACCATCTAATACTGTAATTCCAATCATTGCTCTCGCTTCTTTTTCAGTTACACCTTGTTTTACTGCTTCTTTCATACTATCAACAGCAGCGATTATATCAGTTTTTAACTGATCTTTTAAATTGGTGTATTTCTCTTTTTTTAACAGTATTAAATTAATTAATTTTCTTGCTTCTGTTACAGAAACACCACCATCTTCAACTGCTGCTTTAACTGCTGCCTTAATTTCTGTGATATCAACAGGGTTAACACCAGCATCAATAAGTGACTGCTCTATTTTACTTGTGTCGATATTAGATACATTAACAGGGACATTCTGGTCCTGTGCTAAAATAGGCAGTGTTAATGCTAATACAGAACATAACGCTAATAATAATTTTACTAATTTCATTACTTACTCACCTCCTCTCTTTTTTAAACTGTTAAAATTTTAACAACTTTCACTATTATATACAACTAACTTTAAAAAAAGTTTCATATATTATTTTTATCAGTTTATTTACTATTTTTTTTCATTTAAAAATTGGTAGAGATAATACAAACAATAGAGACAATATTAACTACAACTAATGTATAAATAGATAGCAATAAAATTTCCATTTTTTATTTCCTTTCCATTCAATTATCTGTAAACATAATAAAAACAATACTCAATAAAATCATTGGGTAGATACAGAGTAATAATTCCATAATTTTTTCCTCATATTTACTTCCTCTACTTATTATACAACTGAACAAATAAAAAGGTTTCAAGGAATATACACGGCTTTATTATATAATTTTCCCGAATTTTTTATATAATATTTTACGGGCACGAAATAGATATGTTTTAACTGTTCCTTGTGGTAGGTTACAAATTTGTGATATTTCGTTATATGGATACTCTTCTATAAACCTTAAATAGAAAACTTCGCGATATTTTTCTGGTAATGTCTGTAACATATCATTCAACAACTTCTCATTTTCGTTTTTAATTAAATCCTGTTCAGGATTATCATTTGAAGCAATCTGGACAGGAACATTATCTGATTCTTCGTCATTAACAGAGATAAGTTTATCAATAGAAAGGAAGGCAAATTTTTTTCTTTTAAGTATATTTTTTGTAATATTTATGCCGATAGTAAATAACCAGTTAGAAAATTTATAACCAATTTTAAAATCTTTCAAATGTTCATACGCTTTAATAAAAGTTTCCTGAGTTATATCTTCTGCTTCTGTTTTATTTCCGCATAATCTATAAATTAAACTATAAACAGAATTCTGGTATTTTTCTATTATTTCTTTATATGCTTCATTATCACCGTTTATTACTCTATTGATTAAATCAATATCATTTGATTCTTTCATTAATTTTTAAATTATGTTTATATTAGTTGACTAAAAACATAATTTGATAACAGTATACCACGTTTAGTTAATTTCCATCTGTTCCTACTATTTATACATTCAATTAGCCCCATTTGTTTCAATTGTTCAAATTTTGTTATAAATTTATTTTCATCAGGCATTAATTCTATTCCTTCTATTAACCGTAAACCTAATATGATACGTTCGCTGGAACTCTTTTCACTATCTAATTTTTCTGATTCAATGATAGGTAATTCATTTTTCTCAAGGATAGCAAAATATTCGTTTATATTATCAGTATTTTTTCTTCTTATTCCATCTATATACGAAACTGCATTTAAACCTATTCCGAGATAAGGTTCATTCTTCCAATATATCTGGTTATGTTTGCATCTTATTTTACCTAAATTTGATATTTCGTAATGTTCATATCCTTTCTTAACAAGATAATTAATAGCATACTCATACATATCTGCCTGTAAATCATCATTGATTTTTATCCCATTTTTATAAAATTTTGTTCCTTTCTCAATTGTTAGCGGATATACAGAAATATGTTCAGGTGAAATATTAACTATTTTTTTTAATTCTGATTTCCAATCTGCTAAAGTTTGTCCTGGTATCCCGTATATTAAATCAACATTAATATTGTCAAATCCTATATTCCTTGCTTGATAGAATGATTCAGTAAACTTATCAGTAGTATGTAATCTACCTAATATTTTTAAATACTTATTATTAAAACTCTGTAGTCCTATACTTAATCTATTAACATTGAAATCTTTTAATATTCTCAGTTTAGTTTCTGTTAAACTTTCAGGATTACATTCATAACTTATTTCCTGGATATTGCCACAGTTAAAATTACTGTAAATTATTTTAAATAAAGTTCCAATCTGTTGTTCTGTAAGTATACTTGGTGTTCCGCCACCGACATAAATAGTATCAGGTTTATAATCGTTGATATTAACTAATTTTATTTCTTTGTTAATAAACTTGAGATAATTGTCAATAATATGTTCACTGTTCTCAAATGAGATAAAATCACAGTAATTACATTTTTTTTTACAGAATGGGATATGAATATAAAGTCCTAACATTTATTATTTTTTATATAATTGAGTAGTCCACCGGAAATGATTATCTGTTTTTCATACTCAGTTAGATTATGTTTGAGGTCAATTTTAATATTTTTATTACTGATTTCTGCTGAAAGAATATTAGTATCAGAAGTTACCAGTTTATTACGGATATTTCTTATTATTATCAGGTCACCTATATTTATATTATGATAATCTTCACTATTAACAAAAGTGAGTGGTAGAACACCAAAGTTTATTAAGTTTGATAAATGTATTCTTGCAAATGATTTTGCTATAACAACATTGATACCGAGATATCTGATAACAATTGCTGCATGTTCACGAGATGAGCCCTGACCATAATTTTCATCTGCAACAATTATTCCTGAATTACATCCTTTTGCACGGTTTATAAAATCAGGGTCTATTCTATTAAAAGTATATTCTGAGATAGCAGGTATATTTGAACGCAATGCCATAATTTTAGTTCCACCAGGTAAAATATCATCAGTTGAAATATTTTTTCCTAATATAATCAGAACTTTACTTGAGATAGTTTCAGGACACGGATTGAATACAGGTAACGGTTTTATATTCGGGCCGCGGACTATTTCTGTTTTCTCTTTCTTTGTTTTTGCTGGATATATGAAATTAGGTTTGAAATTTAATTTTTTAGGTAAACTAATTTTGATTTCTGGAACCAGGTCTCTGGGATCCGTTATCTTTCCTGTAATTGCTGATGCAATAGCGGTTTCAGGACTACATAAATAGACGCTTGCTGTTAAAGACCCGCATCTACCTTTGAAGTTCCTGTTAAATGTTCTCAGTGTAATACCGTTTGTTTGTGGAACCTGTCCGATACCGATACAGGGACCGCATGCTGGCTCAAGTATTCTCGCACCAGAATTTATTATCCATTTCAATTCTCCATTTGAGTCAAGTAATGAGATAACTTCTTTTGAGCCAGGAATTATAATTAAATCCACAGAACTATTTATTTTATATTTCTTAAGCATTTCTGAAACAAGTTTCAAATCATAATAACTTGAATTAGTGCAAGAACCGATACATACTTGATTAACTTTTACTCCTTTAACTTCCTTAACTTTTTTTACATTATCAGGACTATCTGGACATGCTATTAATGGTTCAATTTTATCCAATTCTATAGAAATAATATCAGAATAATTTGCGTTTTTATCAGCATAAATCGGTCTCCATTGTTTTTCTCTATTGTGGAATTTCATAAAATTTCGTGTTATATTATCAGAAGGGAAAATAGATGTTGTTAACCCTAATTCTGTGCCCATATTAGTAATAGTGGCTCGTTGTTCAATACTTAAATTATTTAGTCCGTCTCCTGAATATTCAAATATTTTATTGATACCACCTTTAACTGTAAACCGTCGTAAAAGTTCTAATATAATATCTTTTGCACTAACTCCTTTACTCAGTTTACCTTTAACTTCTATTTTAACTACTTCTGGCATGGTTAAATAGAATGGTCTACCTGCAAGTGCACACGCTATATCAAGTCCACCAGCACCAATAGCAATCATCCCGATTGCACCGCAGGTCGGTGTATGGCTATCAGAACCAAGTAAAGTTTGTCCTGGAACAGCAAAGTTATTAAGATGTAATTGATGACAGATACCGTTACCTGCTGGTGAAAATATTATTCCGTATTTTTTAGCAAATGTTTTTAAGAATATATGGTCATCAGCATTCTCAAATCCTGTTTGTAAAGTGTTATGGTCAACATAACTCACTGATAGTTTAGTATTAATTTTGTTTATTCCGAGTGCTTCAAATTCAATGTATGCCATTGTTCCTGTTGCATCCTGTGTAAGTGTTTGGTCAATAATTAAACCAATTTTTTCTCCGGGAATGAGTTTGTTTGATTTATCAAATAAATGTGATAAGAATATTTTTTCAACAATATTGTATGGCATAAGATACTCCTTAGTTGAAAATGATTTAAAGTTATCAAATTTTTATTATATCAATTAAATAGAAAATAGGCAAATTTTATTTCAAAATTTTTATACTAATTTTTACACTTACATATTCTAAGAAATGATGTTTTCTGTTTATCACACCCGTAACTGAACTGTTACATTTAATTCATATAATAAACCCATATAAAAATATTTTTAAAAAAGTAAGTGTCAAATACAAGCGTGAAGTTGACAATATTTACTTAATTTTTATATAATTAAAAAACTATGAATAAAAAAATTGTTGTTGCATATTCCGGTGGTCTTGATACATCAGTTATAATCAAGTGGCTTAAAGATAACTATAAATGTGAAATAATAGCATGTATTGTTGATGTTGGCCAGAAAGAAAATTATGAAGAGATAAAGAAGCGTGCTATTTTAAGTGGTGCATCTAAATCCTATGTGATTGATGCTAAAGAAGAATTTGCTAAAGATTACATATTTCCTGCACTTAAAGCGAATGCTATATACGAAGGTAAATATTTACTTGGAACAGCGCTTGCCCGTCCACTGATAGCAAAGAAAGTTATTGATATTGCTAACAAAGAAAAAGCATATGCTGTTGCACACGGAGCAACAGGTAAAGGCAATGACCAGGTAAGATTTGAACTTTCATTCAGAGTATTAAACCCGGATATAAAAATAATAGCGCCGTGGCGTGAATGGAACCTTAAATCCAGGGAAGATGAGATAGAATACGCTAAAAAGCATAGGATAGATATTCCTGTTACAACAGAAAAACCGTATTCAACAGATGCTAATCTATGGCATATAAGTTATGAAGGTGGTATCCTGGAAAACCTTGACTCATCTTTACCTGAGGACATATTCCAATTAACAGTTTCACCTGAAAAAGCACCTGATAAACCAACTTATATTGAGTTGAGTTTTGAAAAAGGTATTCCTGTAGCAATCAACACTAAAACTTATTCACCAGCAACCCTTATTGAGAACCTCAACAGAATTGGTGGTAGAAACGGTATCGGTAGAATAGATATTGTTGAAAATCGGCTTATCGGTATGAAAGCAAGGAATATATATGAATGTCCAGCAGGAACCATATTGCACATATCGCATCGTGAATTAGAATCACTTGTTTTAGATAGAGATACTACGCATTACAAGGAATTAATTGCACTTAAATATGCTGAACTTATATATTATGGACTATGGTATAGCCGATTAAAAATGTGTTTTGATAATTTTATTGAAAAGACACAGGAATATGTCACAGGCAGTATTAAACTTAAATTATATAAAGGAAATATTTCTATCTGTTCAAGAAAATCTAAATATTCCCTATATTCAAAGGACCTTGCTACATTTGATAGGAGTAATTATGACCACAAAGATGCAACAGGGTTCCTGAAATTATTCGGCTTACCATTAGAAATAGAATCAATATTAAGAAAAAGCAAATGAGATGTATTTTTCTATTCGCTTTTAGTTCCTATTTTATCTACAATTTTTGTTATTCTCAACAGAATATTCCGTCATCTGTTATAAGAGAATTTGACCTTGATAAAAGTATATTCTATGCAGAACGTAACCGTAAAGAAGTAATTCTTGCGCGCCGTGAAATAGAACTCGCTAAAGAACGCGTTTCAGAAGCAAAATCAGATATTTATCCTAAAATTGATTTTTTATTTAATTATACAGAAGAACCGGTAAACCAGTTGATTATGTTACCACCGAGTTTCGGTGGAATAAGAACAATGACTTATACTGGACACTATTATTTTACACGATTTTCTTTTTGGGAGAATATATATTCTGGAGGAAGATATAAAACTAATGTTGCAGTAGCAGAATCTAATTTAGCGAGTAATGAAAACCAGTTAAAAGTTGTATTAAATAACATAAATTATCAGGTAAAAGAATCTTTTTATCAACTGCTTGCTGAAGAAGAAAAACTAAAAATATACCAAATTGTTTTATCAACAATGCAGAAACTTTATTCTGATTCCAAATTAACACAAAAATCTAATTTTGATTATTTGCAGTCAAGAGAAATAATTGAGCAGACGGAAACAGAATATCTATTAACAAGAAATAATTACAAACAACTTCAGTTAAAGTTCCTTAATACAGTAGGTATTGAACTGAATACTATTTTCAAAATTGACGGTAAACTTGAGCCAAAAATAGAAGAATTTAATATAAATGAACTACTCGCTTTATCATTCCAGTATCGTCCTGAGCCGAAACAGATACTTGTTCAAGAGAAAATAGATGACCTCGCATTAAAATTATCATTAACAGCAAGAGATCCTACAATTACTTTAGGTGCTAATTACGAGTTTTATGGTGAAGAAGCACCATCAATGTTAAATAGTAAGTTATGGAATATAACATTAAATTTAAATTTACCTATTTTTCATGGATGGTCTTCGTGGTCACGAATAAAACAAAAACGGATACAACTTGAACAAGGTAAATTACAGCGTAAAGATATTGAGGATAATATCAGGTTAGAAACAAGAACAGCATATAATAATTATAATTTCTGGGTAGAAGAAGTTAATAGAAGAAATAAAATAGTATCTGAATATGAAAATATTTTAAAGACGATACCGCAACAGGATATCCTTGCTTTAGTTAAAACTTACAAATTATATTTGCAATCTAACTTGAATTATATTGATGCTGCCTGTAATAACCTTATTTCTTATGCTGCAATTGAACATGCGATAGGGAAACCACTTAATTCAAAATAAAAAAATTACTCGAATCTGATAGTATATATGTCATATTTAAAAATAGTTTTTTGTCTCTTTTTAATTTTGATAAATTACTGTTCTTTGTTTCCTATACAGAACGAACAGAAAGAAGAAGAGAATTTATTAATCCAATATCTCTGGCGCGAGATAATAACTTTACCTAAAGAAAAACGGCCGAAGGTAGGATTAGTATTAGGTGGTGGTGGTGCCCGAGGTTTATCACATATCGGTGTATTACGTGTCTTAGAAGAAGAAGGTTTCCCAATTGATATTGTTACCGGAACGAGTGTTGGTGCATTGGTTGGCGCACTTTATTGCAGTGGTATATCTGTTGATAAGATAGAATTGATGGCAAGTGATATCGGATGGAGCAGTTTAACTAATGTCTCATTTACATCATTAGCAGGATTATTGTTAGCAGAGAAATTGCTTTCAACAGAAAAAATGGAACAGTATATAATTCAACAGATAGGTCATAAACAATTTCACGAACTGAAAAAACCGTTTGCTTGTGTTGCAACTGATTTAAAAACAGGTGAAAAAATTATTTTTACTGAAGGTGATGTCGCTCTGGCAGTGCGTGCGAGTGCAACTATACCAGGTGTATTCAGTCCTGTTGAATATCGGCACAGATTGCTTATTGATGGTGGTTTAGTTGATAATATTCCAACTGATTTAGCTAAATTACTCGGTGCTGATATAGTTATTGCTGTCAATATAGCTGCTGATTTTACAAAATATAGCACATCAAATATCCTGCTTGTTCTTAATCAATCAATTTATATTCAGGGAGATATACTTTCTTATAAACAACTAAGTTTAGCGGATATAGTAATTAACCCGAAAGTAAGTGATATATCTGCGTATGAGTTAGGTCGTGCAAAAGAATGTATTGATGCTGGTATAATAGAGACACGGAGAATGATACCGAAATTGAAACGGTTATTGATAGATAGAACTTTTAGATATTTACTGGAGTCAAAATGAAACCTATTTTTTTGATTAAGTTATTAATTTTAGGACTACTCTTTCTACAAAATTATATTTATTGTTATGATAGCCAGAAGAGATATCTTGAATCAGTTAATTTGTTGGTTTCATCAGGCAATTATTTACAGGCACTATCAGAATATGATATACTATTAGATAATTACAAATGGCATAAAAAAGATTTACTCCAAATATATATTCAGAAAGGGAACTGTGCTTATAAACTTGAACAGTATGATAAAGCAATCGCTGCATATCAGAATGCTATAACATTATCAAAAAAGAATCCTGACATTTACTTAAATCTGGGCTCTATATTTGAAAAAATTGATTTAGTTAATGAATCAATAAAATCATATACTGAAGTAATAAATTTTAAACAAAAATTTTTTTCTAAATTAATAGATAAATTAATAAGAAAAAAATTATATGAACAGAAACAGAAATCATTAATAGAAAATAAATTTAATGCTTTTTTCGGTTTAGGTAGAATACATCAAAAATTAGGACTTAATTCAAAAGCGATACAGTATTATAGTCAAGCATTAAAAATAAAAGAATCAGCAGCAGTATATCGCAATATTTCTGAATGTTATGAACTGTTACACGACTGGGATTCAGCAATTTCTATGTTAACAAAAGCAATAGCTATTGATAACAAAATTGATGATTATATTAAATTATCAAATTTGTTTTATTTGGAAACCAAATATGAAAAATCAATAGAATTGTTATCGGAAGTACTTAAACAGGATCCGAATAATAAACTGGCTTTGATTGATTTAGCAATCGTCTATTTTAAAATCGGTCAATATAATAAATTATATGAATTACTGGATACACTGAAAGAGAAATTTCCTAATGATGCACTTATTTGTTTTCTTAAAAGTATTGTCCTGTATACACAAAAGGAAATAAAATTAACTAAAATTGAGTTAGAAGAAACATTGAAATACGCTAAATCATCTATGTTAAAGGATTATGCACGATATTTTATGGATTATTTAGAAAGGTGATAAGTATGTTCAATTATAAAAATAATAAATTGTATTGTGAGAATGTCAGTTTAGAAAATATTATCAAGAAAATTGGGACACCAGTGTATGTTTATTCTAAAAATAAGATTATTATGAATTATACTGATTATGACAGAGCATTTAGTTCTATTTCACATATTATATGTTATGCTGTTAAAGCAAATACGAATTATAATATTTGTAAAACGATATTTTCTCTTGGTGGCGGTGCGGATGTAACAAGTGGTGGTGAACTGTATCGTGTATTGAATGCTGGTGTTGATGTAAATAAAATTACATTTGCAGGTGTAGGTAAAACAGAACAAGAGATAAAATATGCATTAGAAAAAAATATTTTTATGTTTAATGTTGAGTCGATTCAAGAATTAGAACTAATAAACAAAATAGGTAGCAAATTACATAAGGTTCCTAATATATCTATAAGAATAAATCCGAATATTGACCCGCATACACATAAATATATTTCTACAGGTAAAAATGAAAATAAGTTCGGTATCCCTATCCGCGAATCTATAAAAATATATCTCAATTCAAAAAAATACAAGAATCTAAATATATGTGGTATCCACTGTCATATCGGCTCTCAGATAACTTCTATTGAACCGTTTATTTTAATGGCAAAAAAGATCTACGAGATAGTGCATCTGCTTAAATCTAAAGGAGTAAATATAAAATATGTTGATATTGGTGGCGGATTAGGTATAAGATATTATAATGAAACACCACCTACACCATATCAGTTAGCAAAAGAAATTGTTCCTGTTTTGAAACCGTTGAATATAGTTTTAATACTTGAGCCGGGCAGATATATTGTAGGAAATACAGGAATATTGGTTACAAAAATATTATATTATAAATATGGACAGAAAAAGAAATTTCTTATAGTTGATGCAGGAATGTCCGAGTTAATAAGACCGACTTTATATGGTGCGTATCACGAAATTGTTCCGGTAATAAAACATAATGAACAAATAAGGTTTGAAAAAATTGATATTGTCGGACCTATATGTGAAACAGGTGATTTTTTTGCAATAGATAGAGATTTCCCTGTTGTAAATACAGGAGAATATCTTGCTGTAAAAAATGCTGGTGCTTATGGGTTCACTATGTCCAGCCAATATAATTCACGATGTAGACCACCGGAAATAATGGTTGATAAAAATAAATGGTATATGATACGGAAACGAGAAGATTATAGAACTCTTATTTCAACAGAAATAATAGGAAAATAAAGATATATGAAACTGAAATTTTATAAATTTACTGCTGCTGGAAACGATTTTATTATAATTGATAACAGAAAAAGAATAATAAGAAAAAATATTAATGGAATAGTAAAAAAACTTTGTGATAGGAAATTTGGGATAGGTGCTGACGGATTAATTCTGTTTGAAAACAGTAAAATAGCAGAATTCCGTATGAGATATTATAATTCTGATGGTTCGTATGCTACAATGTGCGGCAACGGAGCAAGATGTATCGCTAGATATGCTTATATCACAGGTCTGAAAAAGAAAAAGTTTGTATTTGAGACCGATGCTGGCTTGATTACTGCTGAAATATTTTCTGATTCAGTTAAAGTTAAACTGTATGAGCCGAAGAATATGAAACTTGATTTAAGTTTAAATATTGATAAAAAGACATACAGGTTGTCGTTCATAAATACAGGTGTTCCGCATACAGTTATTTTTGTAGATAACTTAGAAAAAGTTGATGTTGTTAATCTCGGACGAAAAATAAGGTTCCATAAAAAATTTTCGCCTGATGGCACAAATGTTAATTTTGTTAAACTGATAAATAGTCATACTATATCTATTCGGACTTATGAACGTGGTGTTGAAGATGAGACACTTGCATGCGGAACAGGCGTAACAGCAAGCGCAATTATTTCTATACTGAAAAATAAAGTTAAATCACCAGTAAACTGTATAACAAGAAGCGGAATAAAATTTAAAGTTTTTTATGATATGACTGATGTTTATCTTCAAGGACCAGCAGATTTGGTCTTTTCTGGTGAAATATTGGTCTGATTCTCTATAAGCATTTCTTCAGGAGCACTGTAACCTATATTTGACCATATATCTTCACATACTGCACGAATATATATTTTTCCTTCAGGAAATTCCATTTTAAGTGGATAAATTGTAAAAATGTATGGTGGGTTATATAAATAACTTGTTATTTTCTTCCATCTGTTATCTGTTTCTAATTCAGATGCTGAGATTGCTTCTATCCAGGCACGTTCTATCTCAATACCATCTATTAGCACGAAAACAACTTTAGATAATGTCCCTTTCTTACCATCACAAATACCAGTAATTTTAACTTTTAGTTCCTGTTCTGTATTTTCTGGAATAAGTTTGATAGCCAATGCTGGTTCAAAAACAGTTATCTGTGTTTTAAGTGATATTTCTGGTTGTATTGGTGGTGTCCCTTGTATCTCATCATTAAGCCATGTAGTTATTTCTTCAGTTTTTGTTCCCCAGCCACCACATAAAATCGGTGCGCTTGCATTGGAAATAAAGTATTCTGATGGTGACCATATAGCAATATAGTTTGCTCCTTCAAAATTTATTGAATTGACAGGAACTTCACACCAGAACCATCTCGATTCACCTACACCTTCAACAGCATTTTCCCAATCACCTTCTAATGGTATATCCTCATTTGAAACAAGATAATATCTTTGGTCGGACCTCCAGGCTGGTGTAGATGAAATTCCTATATAGATATCACCTTTAATGTGCTCTTTTTCCCAAATAGGTCTTCCTGGTTTTGGTTCTGTTTTAGCACGTCCTATTTTTGCACCGATAAATGCTTTACGATAGTTTCCTTTCGGTATCCCTGATAATTTTTTTATCCAGCATGTATTGTATCCAATATACCAGTTACCGTCCCAGCCACCATTAGAAAAAAGATTATAGTCGTTTATATTCGGTAATGCGGAAACATATACAGGTAACGGTATAGATTTATTTTCAGATAATTCCGATTGACCTGCATATATGAAACTGTATACTGATATTAAAATAACAGTAAAAATGAATTTAATCATCTTTTTTGTTTTTTTGTACGCAATAAATTTAATAGTTTATCAAATTCGTCTAATGAGTTGTAATAAATTACTACTTTCCCTTTCTTATTACCATGCGGAATAAGTTGCACCTTTAATTCCAGTAATGACTGTAACTCATTTTCAAGGTTAATTATTTCTGGTATCCTTTTTGATTTTTTCCTGATACCTTTTTGGGTTATTGTTTTCCAGTCCTGAACAATCTTTTCAATATCACGAACAGTAAGTTTTTCTTTAATTATTCGTTTAATAATTTCCTGCTGTTTGGATTCGTCATTAATACCGACTAATGCGCGTCCGTGTCCAGGAGATATAATATTTTGTGAGATTAAGTCCTGTATATATTCAGGTAAAGTCAATAATCGTAAAGTATTAGCAATAACAGACCTATCTTTAGAGATAATTTTTGCTAATTCTTCTTGTGTTAACTTAAATTCATTTATAAAATTCTGATATGCTTTTGCTTCTTCTATCGGATTAAGGTCGTCCCGATGCAGGTTCTCTATCAATGAAATCTGGTACCTTTCTGTTTCGTTAACATTACGGATAATAACAGGAATCTGTTCTAAATTTGCTAATTTGGCAGCACGTAACCTGCGTTCGCCAGCAATAAGTTCGTATTCTCCAGGAATAACAGATGGGCTAACAATAACAGGTTGTATTACTCCTTTTTCTTTGATAGACTCAGCAAGTTGTTTGAGTTTGTTTTCATCAAACTTTGTTCTCGCCTGATATTTATTCGGTCTGATTTTATCAATAGGTATTTTGACTATTTCTTCAGTCGCACCTCTTACTGATATTTTTTCGTTCACAGGTATAAGTGCATCTAATCCCTTACCTAACCCTTTATGCATACTTTTATCCCTAAATTTAGTATTTTTATGTGTTATTTATCTTAAATTATATGAAAAACACTCTTTAAAAGTCAAATATCCGAATAAAATAAATACAAATTGACATCCATTTTATGTTACTCAATTACCATAAAAAATATAAAAAACTATTCACAAACAGAAATAATTTATGTATAATAAAAGTAGTGACAATAGAGAGAAGGAAAGATATAGTTTGATAAGGAGTTTATAAAGAGAAATGGCAAAGAGAATAATTATTTTAGTTTTAATTATTTGTTTGAGTGGTCAGACAATGTTTGCAGGAATAACAGAATACAGTTATTTCAACAGATACAGTAAATTAAGGACAGAGGAATTAGAGCCGATACAATTTGTCCGAAATGAAGTAAC
>Ga0078972_1007015_pt1 | contig 25751 bp, 15 predicted proteins | sample YelNatPaOPGAMG01_FD_67568 | JGI IMG/M metagenome (GOLD analysis project Ga0078972, IMG submission 67568) | Hot spring thermophilic microbial communities from Obsidian Pool, Yellowstone National Park, USA - OP-RAMG-01 (SPADES assembly) (version 2) | ecosystem: Environmental > Aquatic > Thermal...
CTGGTTCAAACACCGGTTCCGTTCAGAAGCTTCGACGTTAACAAACTTAAAGGCTTTAGAAACACCTATAGAATAAGGATAGGCGACTGGAGAATAATCTATGAATATGATTCGAAAGCAAAAGTAATAATCGTCCACGACATACTGGCAAGGAAGAAAGCATACTGATTTTCAATATTTCAAGCAGTGGATTCTTCAGTCTGCCCTGAGTAAGAGTATCTCTTGGCTATGACCTGCTTTCCTTTCCATATCTTTAGCTATATGTCGTGTTCAGATGTTACAAAGAATCAGCTCCTTGCTAATCATCGCTAGGCTAAGTACAGGTTTGAAGCTGGACAATTCCTGATGGGAAAAGAATTTAAAGGCCAGGACCCTATTTAGGGTAACTAGCTGCCATGTCGATTCTAACGATGGAGGAGCTGCTGGAAACGCTTGAGGTTATGCGGGATAAGGAGCTCGTCAGAGACCTGAAAGCAGCCATCAAAGAAGCGGAGGAAGGCAAGACCAGGCCCCTTAAGGAGCTGATCAGTGAGTTGGGCTTAGAAGGGGAAATTTAGAGTTTACTGGCTTACTACATTCTTAATGTGGCCACATTATCCTTATTCTCTCTTATAAAGCTTAATATTTCCGCTTCAGGTTTTGACGATGCTAGCTAGATGTATAATTTTTGCCCCCCAAGAGCTTTTGGATCGTCTCTTTCAAAGGATTTACAGTATTTCTAGCCTTCGTACATTGCATTACTTAACTATTTTGAAGTGATCAGATTCTTTAACTCTCGCAATTTGCTTAGAAAGGATTCTACTTCTTCCTTATTTTTGAAGAACCCTTCATATCCTGAATATTCTGGTGGAGCGTTCCTAGTGTATCGCCATTCTTTTTTGTTTGCAGGAAGCATATTTTCAGCATCAGACTCTGTTATAGCAAAATATCTTGCAAACCGTTTCAGGTATACTTGAAACTTTAACCCGTCCTGTTGATTACTTTCCTTCGGGATAATGCTGAAGATCGTTTTCATGCTTCCCTCTTGGATGCCATAGAAGGCTACTGAGCTAAGAGTTGTTCCTTTAGAGTCAAACAACGATGCAAGACCGCCAACGATGGTAGAGAACAAGTCACCCACGCCATTAGCCTCAGCGATTCTTCCTAACTCTTCCTCTGAGAGATAGCCTTTCCGTTTAGTTTCTCGCATTTTCTCTGCGCTTTTTGGAATTAGCAATACTCTGGCTATGAACTCGCGACCATCCTTTTTAAAATAGTTGAATGTTACCGCGTTTATCCTTATTCCATACTGGGAGAGATATTTAATTACTCTCTCGCTTTGATCATCCAAATCCGTGGCAACTATCAGCATCTCGTGAGATTCGTTTAAGACATCGGGAAGCTGAACGCCAAATTTCTCAGAGAAAGCACTTTCAAGATCAAAACTCCTCTCCTTTAGGTATTCATTTGCGATGTTTGAAATGTCTTCGTAGGATAAATCATCTACCCAAGATGCATATTCAAGAACCTGCGTTATTACTTCTCGCGGAGCCTTATCCTTCTTCAACTCAACGATGACCACATCGCCATCACGGTTAAGACATAAAAGGTCGATAAGCCCTCCGAAACCCGTTTCCACCTGCCGACCAACAACAAGCAGATCGTCAGAAATAATTGAAATATCTTGCTCCAACCAATCCTCCAAAAACTTTTCCAAACCAATTTTATCCCTTGGAACCTCTTCAAGCCTTTTATCCCTCACTTCCCACAATCGAACCTCTTGAGGCATAAAAATATTATCCAACCTGCCCTATAAAAACATAGCGCGCTATTTGCTAAAAGAATGATTCTTAACGAATTTCACATGCCTATGGGACCCTTGCTTTATCCTCGCACACGTTGCTTAGTCTTAATTGCACCCATAAGTGTTTTTATGAAAGTTTCTAGTTTAGCTATGTCTTCTGCTAGTTCAACAGCTCTCGCTTTTGTCGACTCATCAGCTTTAACAGCATCTTCCCCCTCGATATGTTTTATCTTGCTGTAGATTTCATCAAAGATCCTATCCACTTGTTGTACAAGACCTCTATAGATACCGTGCGCACCAAGAAAGAAATCAAGAGGTTTAGGTCCATGAAATCCAAGCAAGTTTTCTTCTGCGTAATTGTTCAATTCTCTTTCAAGATTCCTGTACCTATTCCATACTTGTTTAACCAGATTGTCACCAAAGTGATCCACTAGTATGCGAAACTCTACTTTTGCTGAGTGAAATAATACTTTCCTTAAAATAGACCTAGGAGAGCCTTCAGCTTGCATAGTGAGCGCTAGTATCTCTTCTAACACAGGCGAAGCCTTCTTGTAATCAATAGGATCTCCATCCGCAAAGAACCGACATAAGGCTGAGAAAGCTTCGCATATCCTAGCCTCCTCCGCAGCTGTTTTTCTTCTAAAAGAATCTGGGAGAATAGCCTCAACTTTTTTAAATAACGTAGCTGCTTCATCATAAAGCTTAGCAACATCCCTATAGCCAACTACATCTAGCTCTTTCTGCCCAGTTAACTTGAAAAGTGCAATTTCTGCCGATACCTTTTTCTGATTTGCCAATACAAGCCCATACTCACTGTCATCCTCTAATTCTTTAGCAATATACGCAGCTTCTTCCCAGTAGTCATAAGATTTCTGTAGCTGATTAGGATCATGGGCATAGTAAATAGCTCTAAGCCTAGCAGATTTCAGTCGCAATTTCTTAATTTTTACTAAAGAATAAAAACCTCCTTGCGCAAGTAATTCGACTGCTTTTTCATACTTGTCAGCTATGGCTAGACGCGTTCGTTGGTTACGTTCAATTCCTTTTGCTTCATACTCCAGCAGAAGACCGTTTACAGTAGAAAGAATACGAGCATCATGACGAGCTATGTCCATACGCTTAATCCTGTTCAAAGTCTCTACGTATAATTTTTGATTTGTTTTAGATATGAGTAAAAGGGCATAAAATAACCTTCTGATGCTCCTGACTCTAGGGTCATTGAGAACCGCCTCTAAATCTGGTGATGAAAAGAATTCTTCCAGATACCGCATATCATTTCCCAATTTCGCATAGTTGATTGCTACTTTAAGACGATTCGCTGCCGATCTCCAATTATGCATCTCGAGAATAATGCGAACCCAACCTTTTATCCTTTTTTATTATATTGATATTAGGAACCCAGAATAAGCTTTTTAAAAGACGAATGATGTCCCAGAGCATGCTATGCCGATAGCTGAAAAGGTTGCCGGGAAATATTTTGGACACACGTATCCGTATTAAAGCACATGATGTCGAAAAAGATAAGACCTACCTAGCATATTTTTACAGAGCTTGAAGGGTGTGGGAATGTGCTTAACGAGGCCGACACGAGGGCGAAGCTGATCGACCCTAAGCTTCAGAGAAGCGGCTGGACGGAGAAAATGGTGGAGACCGTCTTCAAGCCAAGAGGCCTGAATATTATTGTATTCTGAAGCTCGTCCAACCCGCTGGATGGTGTAAGGTAGATGGATAAGTGGTCTAGAATCATCTTAATTATGGCTGTGGTTTTTATTGCGTTTGAATGGCTCACTTTCCCCGAGGAGCCGTTTACTGAAAAATTAGTAGAATCAGTACTCATTCTATCTGTTCTTGGAGCAATAACATGGCTGATGAGGAGACAAGAAAAGAAAAGTTAAGAATTAGAAGGAAAACAATAAAGAATAACGCGCACCATCATAGTAGCATATTATAAGCATTCGGGCTGATAACGTGCGCTAATCCAGTTCTTCCTAGTTGAATCATACTTATACACATTTTCTATTTTTAATCTTCCAGAATAATTAAGGGGTATTTCAACAGGCGGTGCTTTCAGATTCAGATGTGCGATTAGCATTACTTCCCCCTCTAGCTGGCAAAGTTTGTATTTTATATTATCGAGAGGCTTAATTCCATCCTTTTGATACTTAAAGAGAAGTTTATCATGCTCTTTAGCGATAATACATGACTTACCCTCTTGAAATGCGCTATTCACTTGTATTATGCTTACATTCAATTCTCTGCATATTGTGTTCGCAAGTTCTTGTGCCCTCATCATATTTTCCTCATAACGAGGGTTTATGATAAAATCGACGCCTTCTCTTCCATATTCATGGTGGAGAATTAAATTAATATATTCGAAATTAAAATCACTACATAGCAATACTGAAAACCTTCCACACTCTGTCTGAAATACATAAAGACAATTTCCTGATTTCATGCCTCGTCCAGTTGATTCAGGGTTTTCAATAGGTGAGGGTTGCACCTTTTTATATAATATTTTTTCTCCATTTATAACGATTGGACATATATTTTCACCCTCTTGGTTGTAATAGCTTCCTCCAATTATTATCATATTTTTGTACTGACATTTTATTTCTTCTATCCATTCTTCAGAAGAACTTAATTCTGGGAAAATTATAATATCTACTTTCTGTTCGTCAGCAATCTTAAGAGCCTTGAATACCTTATCTTTTACCTCCTCCTTGTTTTTTAAAGTTATTCCAAACGGGGAAGGAGCAGATAAATATTTTACAGGAAAGGATAATTGAACTAAACACAACTTTACTGATTCTTTTTTCGTATCTGTTATGTGTAGAAGTTTTATTTCAGGTAATTCTAGTCTTTTCTCAGTTTCTGAAAAATTAGTTTCATCCGTAGTCTCAATTATATGCTCTGGAAGGACTTTGAGTTTTATGATTCCTAAAGCTTTAACTATGATTTTATCTTGATTATCAACGTCATAATCATAAACACCTACGACTGCAACTGCATATTTAACGAAATCTCTAATGGGAACTTTAATACCGTCTTCAGGAATATAGACCTCTATTTCATGCTCCGGTTTATCGTAACAGCATAAATGAGTTAGGATGGTTTTATAAGCTCCTACTTTTTCAACCCACATAGGAACAATTTTAAATCTTCCAGTCAAGAAACAAGTCTTGCCACGAAGGGAAATTCCAGCATAATGAGCCCTGTAAGCCCAATCTATAAGTCTTCGATAGTTCTGATGTTTATCGGCGGATCTTAACTCTTTATCCCGAATGATTTGGTAAGCTTTTAGAGCTGCGAATTTCTCTGGTCCACTTTGTAACCTTTTAATTTTCCAAAAAAGACCCTTTTTCGCCAAGCCTGGTACTAAAGCACCATCTACAATCCATCTATCCTCAGCCTCTTCAGACTCACTTATATCTTCTCTCCACTTGTCCGAAGCAGAGATGTATCGAGAAGGAACTATAATTGCTTTTTTAAGTAAAAGAAGCCTCCTCTTTGCTAAGTTGGAGGCACGAGTTCCTTCTTGCCTTACCAATTTTCTAACTCTGTCTATATAATCCGAAAGAAGAATACCTTCCCGTTTGCAAAACTCTTTTATTGTCTGCTCATTAATTATAGAGATTTCTGAGTATCCATTCTTGCGCTTGCACTGGAGCACCCCCTTTCTTTCTAACGAATTCAAAACAAGACGAACTTCTTCCGAAAAGAGTCCATGATGATGCACTTGAAATATAGAAAAAGGAGCTAGGCCTATTTCAGTAGCGGGGTCCAGAAACTTTTGGAAATTGGTCTCTCTCAAAGGAGTTTCATAATCAAGTTCTAATACCGTCTCTAAAGCATAAATAAATAATGCTATACCATTTTCGAAATATTCGACCTTTTCGTCTCCGAATTTCTTCAACCCGTGTTCTATGGTTGTCGTTTTGCCAATCTACTAACATATTTATAAATCTATCTTTACGCTATTGTCACCTTCTTTTTAGGAAGAGTGATAAGAACAATGAAAAGTAGAAGGTATTGTTACAATTAATTATATTATCTATGATTCGTTATTATAACAACATACTTTCAGCTATCGCTTGTCCTAAGAGCGTCAGCTCAATACTCTTCTCTTTTTCATTTGTTCGGCCTCTAATGATGATACCAAATGATTCTAGGCTATTTAGCGCTCTTGTAAGGGTCATAGCTTTAGTTTTATTTCGTTTTTTATCCCCTTCTTTCTCTCCTATTAATTCAAGGAGCTTGCTCTGAGGCTTCACTTTTTTACCCGGCTGTTCGTTTATCTTCAGGATAATTTTTTTATAAAATTCATTCTCCTTAATCATGGAAAAAGGCACCGACCGAGTTACTGGTAAGGGTTCTGGCTCCTCGCCTTCATCTTCAGCCCATTCAGGATTGTACTCCTCGGGGCTGTACTGTCTTTTAGCAGGAGTATAATAGACACTTACTTCCTTCCAAAATGATGCAAGATTAATCATAGCTACTCTCACGCGCGTAGGTGCCGAGGTTATATCAAATCTAATCTCTGTCTCATTACCCACCTTCAATTCTTTTTGAATTATTCCATAAATGGTCTTAAAGACATTTATATAGTTCAGATCCACTGATATTCTTTCGACTTTCCCCTCGAATATTTTTCCCAAATCATTTACAATCTTTTCATAGTTCTTAAAAGTGGTTTCACGCCATTTTCTTTCAGCATCTCCTATTTTCTCTTGAGGTGTGGATTCAGGTGCTGTCAAAAGATAAATTTTATCAGGATTAAACTCCCTAATATGATGAAAAATACGCCTATAGTAAAATCCCACAGGAGCAATGAACACTCGATATACCATAACTTATATTTTCAAATAACTTATATATTAACTTTTTCTTTCGCCAATTTGTTATTGTAACGCACATATTTTTGCCAAAGTTTAAATAAGGTCTCCGCTCCATGTGTATGTGGGGGAATATATGTATAAAGGAGTAGATCTAGGCATACCACCTGAGCCCAAAGAACTTAAAGAAAAAGCATTCAGCGAGGCTAATTCTCCTAGATGGAGTTTTCTCAACAAAGATGCTGTTTACAATATCTATGTGTTAAGTTCTATGGGTCTTCCAAAGTACTTGTGGAATCATTGGAAGCCGTGGCTCAAGTCAAATGGCCTAAACTGGCCGGTCTTCCTCAAGGTTGTTTCAGCATGCGAATATGATGTGCACAAATGGGTTGAAGGAAGCGAATCCTGGGAGAAGCTCGTCAGTAGCATAATAATACCTGTCGTGAAAAAAGCGGTGGAAGGCAAATACCCGCTCTGGCCTCCTTAGCGAGCGTGATACGAACTTGAATTGGAAGTTCTTACTGGTCTCTTTTGTCGTTTTTGTTTTAACACTGTATTTATGGTTCTCTGGAATAATTAGGTTTGATCTTGGAGTGGTAACAAGCATAATTGGAATTATCGGGCCTCAACTAATAGATTATATTATAAAACCTAAGATTTCGCTATCGATTAAAGACATTAAGATTAGTGAGAAAGAAATCAATGGTGTTAAGGGATATGTAGTAGAAGCAAGGATAGTGAATAGGGGAAAGAAAATAATCTTTAATTTAACGCCTTCCATTGAAATAAAAGCGTCAAATAATCAACTAGTCAAACTGATACACATCGAGATATCTGATGATGAGGTTCGAAAAATTATTCCAAGCGAGCGTTCTATAGAAAACGCGAGTTACGCATGGATTAATGAAAAGGGAGAAATCTTCATTATACCAAAGTGGGATAAACTCAGGCAATATGATGAAGTAAAGATTATTTATCCTGCAAGTTCAGGATTTAAACTCGCAATAATAGGTAAAGATATTGCACGTGAATATTATGACTATAATTTGCTCAAACTTAAGACTAACGCTACCTACCAATTTCTATTAACAGTTAAAGGCGAGGATAACGAGGGAAATACTGTCGTCAGCAAGAAGAAAGTTAAAAAGAAAGTAACTGAAGAGGAAAAGACCAATAGCGCGCGCGCGCTATGTAAGGCAAAGTTGTTTTTCCGTACTGAGAGATTTTTTCATGAAGCTGGGGAGAAATTATCACGTAAGGCTCGTCATGATAACCAGCACTGTTTGGATATTTATCCCTTAAAACAAGAGCAGCCCTTCCGAAAACTCTAGCAACGAGCACAGAATAGTATGGGCAAGTTTGTCCTTCCATGGGAACTACTGCTTCAAGTCGCCATGGAATAAACCCTCTTGATAGTGCTCTTGGATAGCCTTGGATGAAAACAGCAACTTCATCCTCTTTCATTAAACCATCAAAAGAAACAATTACATGATCCTTTTCTACCGTATTGCCAAAAAGTTTTTTATAAGCTGCGTCTGAATTTGGCCACTCACCATAAGCAGGATGCCCTCTAACCGCTTCATCTATCGCAAGCAAATACCTTAGAGTTTTCTCCCTGAAATCTTTTTTACTCATTTCATCCAGCCATTGCTGTGGAGTCTTTCCATCAATCCTTGAATCTTGCGATACATTCCTCCAACCTACTTCTAAACTAGGTTTTCCATCTCTAACCATCCAATCTGGCTTTATAGGCCCTCCGAAGTGACTACTATACCCGCTAACAATATCAATCTCAAATAGATCTATAGGAAGAAGCCTTTGCCTCCTGTACCATGCTTCTGTTTTTTTGTCTGGTATATTCAAATCATACTCAGCTTCTCCACTATCAAGCTTATCCACAACATATTTTACAGCTTTTTCCACAATGCTCCAAAACTTTGCTTCATCTTGAGAAGCTATTCCAGTTGCATAGCCAACATCATCAACTTGTATAGCTCCTTCCCTCCATTCTTTCGGATATTTCAAAATATTCTCAACATGCTTCGCTAGCCTTAACATGTTAGCATGCTTTCTTGCGTTGTCAAAATCTCTGTTAATCCCATCATTCTCCCCAAGCTTCCTCACGCTTGCTGAAAGAGAATCATTTCCAATCTCATTTACCAGCTTAGAATAACTTCCAAAGTAAGAAGTAGCATTGTTCAAAGCATATATCTGCGAAAACCTTTGAACTTCTCTACCAAGATTCTGGTAAATTTTCAAAGCCTCCAAGAACAAATCATTTCTATTAACGCTTATCCTAGGGTCTCTCTGAAATTGGTCGTAAACAATTTTTACCAAAGTAGAGTTAGCAGAGTAAGCTGGTAGAACTTCTTCATAATTCTTAGCAAACTGTGGAAAATCTTTAAGAAAGTTTAACCCATCATACCCATTACTATTAACAAAATAAAGATACCCCAAGCTATCTTTCAGATTACCAAAAGTTTTCAAGCTCTCATCAGCCAAAGCCTTATCATTAACCCAAGACTTAGCAAAATCAACCCAAGTTGAATTACCATTCTGCTTAGGATACTTGGCTAGGAAAGAGCTTATTTGTTCTTCGCCGAGGCCAGCCTCCCTGTAAGGCCTTCTAGCCTGCTCTTCCAAGTGCTGCTTGTAGAGGAGAAGCCCAGTAGCCCCGGCAACAACAAGGAGTATTAGCATGATGAAGCCTATTCTACGCTTCTCGAGCAACCCTCGTCAAGACTAAACCATAATGCTCCAGCTTATAAAAACTCTGCTCTCACTCTTTAGAGCAACTCGTATTTCTAGCATGTAAATGCACCCTATTTTTTATCTTTCCCCATTTTATTGTTAGTTTCACTGAATCTCTATGAGATCATAGATACTTGCAGCTACCAGGTAATTTGCCTTTATGGTTAATCCATCTTTGAGTCTTTTCTTTTGCATCAGAAATGGATGGAAGTATAGTCTTTTTCGTTTCTAGATACTTCTTGACGGAATTATTCCCTTTCAGATCGTTAGAGATCTTCATCACTATTTCCAGAGGAGTAGTAATAGATTTGCCTGTTCCTTTTAAAAATTCTACCAGATAATCACTTTTCTCCTTTAGAAAGTTATAGGCATTAGGCCAATGCGATTCATCTACACCTTCTATTTTGAATAAGGTTGCATTTATAGTGCGCGGATTGATTGAGACTGAGTCGATTCCTGCTCTAACAAGAAACTCTGTAAACTCAGGATATACTGATGGGCTACTTAAACAGCTCAGGAAAGTCTTCCTTGAGGAACTCTATCTTCTCCAATGAGACCTCTTCCAGCCTCCTATGTCTCTTGTTTATTGCTACGACTATGTCATCCCTCTTGCGGAGCCCCTCCTCATCTATTTCCTCCTCATCCACTTTCCCAACGTGCTTGAGCTCCTTCTTCTCGAGCTTAACGAACTTGAGGCCCCTCTCCGTTTTCTTAGCGAGTCTGAGCCTATACCCATCCAGATTGTAAACCGCTGAATCGTCTGAGAGGTCATATTTTATTTGACGCTCGTACCGTCTCATCATCTCCGGGTCCTTCAATTCTATCGGCCACTTTACCATGTATCTCCACTTATGCATCTCGATGCTCCTCTTGGATTCCGGTATTGCAGTGCCCTCCCAGTATTCCCTCCTCTCCTCCCTCGCCAACCACTCTCTAAACCTTTTCTTAAACTCGATAACTGCCTCAGCCCTTTTAAGCACGTTATCAATAACCTCCTCATCGCTCATCCCGGATGAGTCGAATATGATCCTGTAGTGTGGATGATCAAGGTCGGTTATGAGCAGTTCCCCCAGATATCCGTGTTTAGAGAAGACCTCGTTGATAAGCTTTAGGAACACGTTCACATCCTTAACGAGGGCGGGCATGAACCTCGCGACCTTCATCCTGTCCTCCCTGTCCTCGAGGGCAAGTACGGAGAACCCCTTGAAGAAATCTTTATTCTTGATAGACCCGGGGGAAAAACAGAGATTATAGTGTACTCCACATAGGAATGATAAATCTACTTCATCATTCCTAATCGTGATTAAATCACTCTCTACATCCACAGCATCTATGAATGGGGAGCGTGGATCGATCCAGTCGTCCATCCATTTGATTCTCCTCCTCCATTTTGTATGCAACTCGCTGTCGTCGAAATAAACATCTTCGAGAAAAGCTTTAGTGTACATTTGGCCGAGCTCCCTCCCATCCGGCAACTTAACGGGATATAGACCTTCAAAATTCATGTAACAGATATTTTCTCTGGTTTTGAATTCATAGCTACTTCTACCCTCCAACGCCCTTGCTATCTTCGGGATAAGCGTCTTCCACCTCTCGCCATCCATTATTCAACCACCCAGTTTAACCTCTACCCATCCGAAGAATATTTTCTCTGGGGTTATATAAGCTACTATGGCATAGCCCTTCTCAGGCACTATCCATTTTCCTTGTTCTGCCATATCTTTGTGATTCTTAAGTTGTCTTATTGCCTCATCAAGCTTTTTATTCACCTCTCCCAAAATCTCTGAAAAATCCTTAGGTGTTTCAGGCGACCAGAGCGACTTCTCCTCAATGGCTAAGATTATCTTATTCCCATCTACCTGCATAATGTCGAATGGAACTTCAGGAGTATTCTCCCCAGCGGTCTTCAACACCGGTTTACTGGAGTCGTATCCAAAGTTCTGCTGGTAGTTCTCCAGGAGCAATTTCTCCGTAAGCGCGTATGCGGCATATCCTCTCGTGCTAGGGTCGAGTAGGCACTTTCCATAGGAAAAGGCGTCCTGAAACTCCTCTCTCATATTGGCTTCTATCTCCCCCAGCTTCCCTGAAATACTAGCCCCTTCTGCGGCTCTGAGCAGCTTGTCCTCTACCAAGGAGTACTGCGGATCCTTAACGCTGATGAACTCGTTCTTGAACCCTCCGGTAGCGGGGTCCAAGTACATGTAGTGCCTATTTACATGTCCCCTATTATCCTCGTAGTATATCTTCAGAATCTTGCTCTCTATGCTTCTTCCGTTCAAATCCGTGAATGATTCCGTAATATATTCCACATTCCTTACGAGGTATGCGTGAGGCTCGGAGACATACTCCACTTTCGACAGCCATTTCCCTCCATCGGGATCTATCGTCGTGGCAATCCAGAGCTTCTTACCCGAGCCAAGTTCGAGCTCCCAGAGAATCACTCCGCTGATTACTTCCCCCTCCTCATTTCCAATCTTTATATCATATTTATACTTGGGCTTGGCTGAGACCGATGAATCTTTAATGCTAACTATGCCTTCATTCTCAACCTTGTATTCTATGAGGTTTTTAAGGTACTCAGTTGTAAAGGTGTTGGAGAGTTCTTCCCAAGAGACTTGTCTAAGCCGTAGGGCATAGACGCCTTCTCCATAGGATTTTAAAGTGACGGTACGCCCGTTCGAATCCCAAATCTTGTAGTGAGACTCACCGCCTATCTCCTCATATTCTATGATGCAGATCCCCGGGTTATTGTAACTAAGGAATTTACCAAAAGATCCTTCAGAAATCAGTGTTATATCTTCACCTATCTCCTTTGCTGTTGAGAAGAAATAGTCTGGCTCAACCGCTCCTTTAAGAGTAGCAACATAGTCTCCGTCTTTCATGTCAAACGCGCCCATGAGTGCACCACCACCTTCAACCTTCTGAGGATATACAACAACGGTACCGCCGATCGCCCCAATATGTGCTAACGCCCTATATTCCTTATCTCCTTTGTTTAGAGATAGGGTGACGACATCTCCTTCTTTAAATTCCAGCTCCTCTGCAAGCCCTTTGGATAAGCATGGATATACATACTCACCATATTTCATAACTCTTAAAGGAACTCCTAGTCTATGATACTTCTTAGAATATTCCAAAGTATCGCTCCATGCTTCAAGCGCCTTAATCCCGAATGTCTTCACTTGATCGAGGAAGTAACCTATTATCCCGCTGACTCTTTCCTCACCTATTTGAAGCTGTTTAGAATAATATTTTTCTAAATCAAAATAGGTTTTGAACAGTTTAAGCCCGTTTTCGAAGCTGTCCCCTATTCCTTTAGCTGCAAGCGCCTTCCCAATGCCATCGAGGCCCTTTTTATCGAGCTTAACTAACTCCGGAATAAGCTCATCGAGTATTTCGGACTGCGAGTCTTTAAGCTCCTCTACCTTGCCGTTGCTCAGCCACTTAACGAGGCCAGTGGCAGCGCCCTCAGATTTCTCAGCCACGTTTGAAACCCTGTTGAGCGTTTTCTCCGCAAGGTCCTCCGAGATCTCGAGGAGCTTTCCGTAGAGTTTGAAGACGCTATCCCCTGCTTCCGGCAGCTTCCCGACGAGTTCCTTACACGTATCTCCATGCCCCGCTAGGATTCCTGCATTGTCGTTGATGTATTCGACGTCCCCGGGCTTAACCTCCTCCTCGCCCGCAAGCTTTTCAAGCCGGGATTCAAGATCCTTCCAAATCCCCTCAACCCCCTCCGGAACCCTTCCAAGCACTCTCTTCATGGTGCGCACGAACGCGTGGGCCTTCGCAATCGCATCGATGTTTATCGCGATTCCTTTCCTTGCGAGCTTGCCCGCGAGGGCTACGGCATCTACGAGCGGCGAGGTCGCCCAGGCTCCCGTCGCTTCCCCAAGGCCAAACTTCTTCGGGTCTTTTACTATGTTCTCCCTGTAATAGTTGGCGAACGAGTAGAAGGCTCCGAGCTGTGCAAGCGCCCCAACGACCTTTCCGAGGGAAGCCCAATGCTCCACCGTAACCTTGGCGCTTTTAAGCTTCCCATTCAGCTGCGACATAATAGCGTAGGCACGTTCGTATTCCTCGGGCATGTTCAAGCCCATAAGCTTCTCAGAGGCGTCTGACATCGCATCGATAAGCATTCCTCCCTCGAACAATTCCCCGACGTTCTTCAAATCGTCGAGGCTAAAGCCAATGCTTTGCTCCATGAAGACATTTAGGGCGCTCATGGCTCCTTCTCCAAGCTTCCTCAGCTCCTCAGCCTCTTCGCGCAGTTCCTCGGAGAACTCGTTTTTACCGCTTCGCCTCTCGATGATCGCTGCAAGCTCCTCAAGCTTCTCAGCATTTCTCTTGAACTCCTCGCTAGACCTCAATACTGCGTTGAGCTCGAGGGCGTTCATACATGCGCCGTAAACGTAGTGATAAAGGAAGAGGAATGTCTGAATACCCGCGACCGCCGCCGCGCCAGCCTCCTCGCCAAGCACTACTGGGAGCGCCTCGGGAGCAACGACGAAGACTATGAACATGAACGCGATGCTCGGGATGGAGCGTTTCGCCCCGTTCCAAATGCCCTTCGCCCAATCCGGAAGGTTCTTATAGATATTCTGATACGTATAGCTGTCCGATTCGAAAACATACGGTATTTGATAGCAGGCAATTGGCTTCCATCGGCTCCTATCGGTCAAGTCGCTTCCCTCAGCCTTAACCAGCAGGACGTCTACGAAGACCTTAGCTGTCGGGTCCCCGATCATGGCACTGAAGACGTTCATAGGGTCCTTAGCCAGCTCCGGCAAGGTCGTCCGCATTCCGTCGAAGCGGAGGTAGGGCCAGAACTTCACGTCGGAAGAATAGTTCCCATTCGGCAGGTCCATCGGGTATTCATCCGGCTCAGGCTCAAACCACCACTTGGCATCTGATGGAACGCCCCAGAGCCTTGAAACCACCTTATCGTCAAGCATGGCCAGCACACAGCTCCTAAGGGCCTCGCCGTACGCGTTGTTTATCGAGAAGGAGAGGACGTGTTCCCTTCCCAGTATCCCGGACCCGTTTATGTTCGCCCTCGGCACCACTGGAAACACGAGGGTGAATTCCCTGCGCGGCACCTCTTCCCTCCTAACCCTGTAGCCAGTCGTAGAATTATAGTGTCTAGCGGTTTCAAGGGAGTACGTGTAGTTCTTAACTATCCATCCCCCTTCCACAACCTTTTCAACCAGGCAGTTCTGCAAAAGCGAGGCGCCCAAGTCCTTTTCCCCAACCGACCCCGCCAGCAGGATGGCGTTTCCACCCACCTCATCCAATACTCTTCCAGTAGGCTCCATCTCATAGTAATAGCTGGCTGTCTCAACCCTGCGGTAGGCGTCGTAAAGCCCCATCCTCTCTTTCTCATAAAGAACGTAGAGGTCCACGTAGTAAGTGGTGGTCTCAACCCCGTCGAAGACTATCGCATACTCACCCGTGGAATAGGATGAGGCCTCGTCCTCGCTGAACCTTCCAACGTATTCCCACTCAACCCTGTGGAACGGCTTATAATCCTCCCCCTCCGGTACTTCCCCCGGTTTCTCCTCGACATCCCCCAGGTAAACCCACTCACCCCACCCTCCAGTGTGAATGCTCACATCGTCAACGTGCAGCTCCGAATCCCCCTGTGCCACGAAGGAAACCTCATATTCGCCGGGAGCCGCAAGGATGCTGGAGACATCTAATGAGAAGCGTGTCCATTCAGAGCTTGCCCCAAGGGGAATGATCGTTGCCCCTCCATCCGGGGTCTTTATCGTAACCATGCCCTTCCCACTAAGCCTGTAGCTGAACTCAAGGACTGGGTAAGCGCTCCCGTCATAGCTGAATGCTTGTCTCCAGGCGCCGCGACCCCATGGGCCGGCCATAATCCTCAAGCATGACGGTTCACTCGTGTAGCTGGATGCGCAAAGCTCTCCGAACGCTTCCCCGAAGCTCTCGAACAACCAGAAGAGGGAGGACCCCGCATTCCCATTCTTGATGAACTCGCGGACCGGCTCCTCAACCCACTTGTAATGATGGTAGAGCACCCTCGTTACTATCCTGTAAATCTTGAAGTAGTTGGTCTGCCTGAACCTTATCCTACTGCCATCCTTCTCCAGCCTATAGCCCGGGTTGTCAACGTAGCTCTTCGCCTCCTCCTCATCCACTAGGTCCTTAACTACCCATGCCTCGCCCTCAACCGGCTTGAACATCCATGTATTCGCATCGTAATCCGAGGGAGGCTGAGTAACCCTGCCGACGTAGACCCATGATTCGTTGAGCGAGAGGACGCGCCTAGATAACCTGTACTCGTAGTACTTCCTGCTGGAGTTCTCATATCTTTCAACGTATACGGTGTCGCCGTCCTTAGGCCCCCATCCAACCGGCAAATAGATATTGTAGTAGGTGCCATTTACAACCTTCTCCTCGATAATGTAGCGGGTCTTCCCCTTGGCGGCAAGGTGGATGAGCACGCTGCCGTTCGCCAACCCGTACATCCTGCTTATCCACGATTTGTTCACATCGTAATCCTCAAACTCCCTTAATTTCTCTTGGAACTTCTCATTCCCCCATCCCTCATAGACGGCCCTCTTCAAGAAATCGATCATGTTCGTCGACTCCTCGGGCTGAGCCCTCACGATGATGGAAATCGGAAGTATGAACAGCTCCTCGACGAAAAGGAGGATTAGCAGGAGGCCGATTATCCTCTTAATCACAGGGACACCACCGTTTCCCTCGCATAGATGCCGTTCGGCCTATCTAAAGCATAGACCAGCAGCTCTCCGCCGACGCCCCTTACCATGAACATCACCTTCCCCTCAAGATCCGTTATGCCTACCTGGTTCGTCTCGAACACCTTAACCCTCAGGTTGCTGACGGGCATGAGGCTATGCGCCCAAACCGCCTTAACGTTAACAGCGTTCCCCTCCCTCGTCACGTTCAATAAAATCCTGGTGAACAGGAAGGAAAGACGAGTACTTTCTCCGAATATCGCTCCGTCGCTCGCCGCAACCGAGCCGGCGTACTTTCCATCCGCCCCGCTCACCTTGATGACTACGATTCCGCTCTCATTCGCCAGTGCAGAATACCCGAGGAGGCTTGCCGAGGCTCCGGCTGCAGGCACCCCATTATGAGAATAGCTCAGCTTAGCTGCGACGCTCAACATAGAATAGCTATTGGCCCAGTATTCTCCCCCAATATTGCTTCCCTCAACGCTCATCACTTCAACGATGATCCTCGTGAACACTAAAGTGATGTTAAGCCCTCCCGGGATAATCCTGCTGCTCCTCATCGCAGTATAGCATAGCTTGACGGCTTCGTCAACGCCGCTGTATGAGAAAGTTATGCTCCCCCCGTCCGGCACAACCATCCTATTCCCCTCAGAGTCGTCGACGATCGTTCCGACGGCTGGGCCTCCATTCTTATAATGGACGTTTATCGTCAGGGTCACCGTCGAGTTGCTCTGCGCCCAGTATCCGTTTCCCCTTCTAGCCGCTCCCTTCACTTCGACTATTGAGAGCTCAACCCCCGGCACGACAAGGATTTTACACGGCCCGCACGGCAGGAAATCATCCAGTACGAACGTCGCGTTGAACGGGGAGTCGAGTATTCTCAGCGTGAAGTTGGCCGGCGTCCCCCTAGTTATGTTTCCCTCAACCCACCTAATCTTGAGACCGTTCAGCGTCTTACCGTTATAGCTTAGGCGAACATTAAGGATCAAGCTCACATCCTCGCCAGGCGCTCCGGCAACAACCTCGCTAGACGATTCGATCCTAACGTCTGTGAAGACAATGTCAAGCGGAGTGCTGCCGTTAACGATTCCGTCGCTGACAACTATGTTTCCATTGTACTCCCTATCCCTGTCGCTTAGGCTTATCACCGCGCTTCCCTTCGAATCGGTTTCAGAGTACTTGAAGAAGCCCGCTTTCGCATAAGCGGCGCTGCTTCCATCATGCGAATACCTCGCCCTTATCGCTATGGATACATTCGCCCCGTTTCCAGCATAATATATGCCGTTAAACGGTATTGCGCCCCTAACCTCCTTCTCTACGATTATTCTCGAGAATACAAGCGTGACGTTAACCTTATCCAGAGCCCTTCCGCTATTGCTGAACAACGTGTAGCTTATCGTTTTAATGCAATCGCCCGCATTGTAATAGAACGTCGCCGTACCATTCGAATCAGTTAGCGCCTCATTCCCGTATGAGTCGACTATCCTCATTCCAGTAGAGGATACGTTTGGGCTTGAGAGGCGTGGCTTGAGCCTAACCATGGCCGTTAAGCCGCTTTGAAGCCAGTACTTCGAATCCCTCAGCGTTCCATTTATCCTTGCGGTGAGCATCGCGTTCACCGAAACCACCCTTACAACCACATTCCTGTAGCATGGTAGGAAGCCCTCGAGGATGAACGTCGCATTCTCCGAGCCCTTATCCGGAACTTTCAGGATGAAGTTGGCAGGCGTGTCCTCAACCATGTTTTTCTCAACCAGCTTAACCTTCAAGCCGCTTAGGAACTCGCCGTTGTACGTTAGCCTCGCCCTTATCGTTACGGCTGCATCGTCCCCCGGAAATCCTTCCACAATCATGCTTGAAGACTCCAGCGCCACATCGGTGAACACTAGAGTAAGTTTCTCATTTCCATCCACCACCCCGTCGCTTGCGACGATCAGCCCATCATATTTCCTTTGACAGCCTTTCAGGCTAAACGTGGCAGCGCCGTTGGCATCAGTCCTCGTTGAAAAATCCAAGTATCTTATCGAACAATTCGGTACCGATGCTCCATTATGGGCATACGTAGCATTTATAGCGATGCTCACGTCCGCATTGTTGCATCCATACCATGCGTCGCCGAAACGTACGGCATCAACCTTCACCTTAAGGATTATCCTAGTGAACACGAGCGTCACGTTGATCTTCCCGCTAAGCGCGTATCCCCCGTCGATGGCGAGGAAGCTTAACGAAAGGGATTTGTCGCCATCTGAGTAAGAGAACTCGACGAAGCCCTTCTCATTCGCCGATTTCGTCGATCTACCGTCAGTAACGGTTATCGTTGTCGGCGGGTCGCTGCAGTACACGTACTCTGCCTTCAGCTTAACCATAACGTTGGACCCACTTTTAGCCCAGTACTCCATACCCCTCTTACTCGCGCCAACGTCTTCCAATGAGAGCTTAACAGTCCTCGGTATGAGGGCAACGTTGACCTCGGGACATGGGAGGAAGTCGAGGAGCCTAAAGGTCGCGTTAGCGGGTGAGGAGGGCATCTCCACGTAGAATGGAGTCGACGTTTCCCCAACGATGCCTCCCTGAACCCATTCGACCTTAAGGCCGCTCAGGTATTCGTCGTTATAGCTCAGGCGAGCATAGATCGTTACCGATGCTTTAGCCCCCGGCGCCGCCTTAATTATGCTATTCGAGGGCTCGAGCTCAACGTTGGTGAAGATTAAGTCGAGATCCGTGCTTCCATCGACTGCCCCGTCTGAGGCCATCGCCGTGCCCTTGTATTCCTCATCGCTACCGCTAAGCACGAAGCTCGCCACCCCGCTTCCATTGGTCCTTGAGGAAAGGCCTAGTAGGCTTACGGTAGCATTTGCCACGGGCTTCCCGTTATGCGAATAAGATGCTTTCAGGAGTATATTCACGTTCCATCCATTACTCGCATAGTACACTCCGTTGAAGATGGCGACATTGCTGGCGGAGGCCTTCAGACTTATCCTGGAGAAGATGATCGTCGGTCCACGCAGGCTTCCCAATGCATGTCCCTCGTTGTCATAGGCGGTGTAGACCGGTGAGATCTCATGGTCCGAATAATTATAGGAGAATCCAACGACCCCATTGGAATCCGCAACCGCCACATTACCTTCAGTATCCTTCACAACCATGCCTCTGGTGGAATCGTTGCAGTACAGGAAGCTAACGCTCAGCTTCACCCTGATAACCGAGCCGCTCTTATTCCAGTATTCGCCATTCCTCGGCATAGCGTTCTCGACAGAAAGGAGGGTGAGTTTCACGTTCTTCGGCATTAAGACCACATTGACGGGTTTGCAGGATATGAAGCCCACGAGCTCAAATGTCATATTGGCTGGGGATTGTGGCATCGTCAGCGTGAAGGCCGCGGGCGTCTTCTTAACGATTCCCTCCTGAACCCATTTGACATCAACCCCATCGATGAAGCTCTTGTTATACGTAAGATAGGCCTTTAGCACTACGTCGAAGCTTTCCCCAGGGGAACCCTTTATCAGGTAGCAGGGTTCGTCGCGCCTAAACGGGATTAAGGATACTCCGGTGAAAACGATCGTCATGGGGTTTGTCTGCCCTGATATCACCCACTTACTCGCGTTTATCCTGCTCGAGACCTCCTCGTCGTTTGAGCATATGTTGAACTCCACATCGCCATTAGAATCAGTTGTCCTGCTCAGGTTGAAGAAGTAGACATTCGCCCCTGAAACAGGGTTTCCATTGTGGGAATACTTTGCATTCACCCTGAGCTTCACATTCGTCCCATTAGGTGCGAAATACTTTCCGTTGAAAAGGATGGCATTACTTATGCTGGTTGTGAGGAGGATCCTAGTGTAGACTATGGTGATGCTTTTAGCGTCGCTCCATCCATCGTAATCATCATAATAGACGTATTCTACAACGAAGTAGTGATAGTATTTTACCTTATCCATATCACCGTAGTAGAACGTGGCTTTTCCGCTGGAATCCGTTTTAACCGTGTGGCCATCGCAGTCGAATACCGAGACCCCCTTAGCGTATTCTCCAGTATCCTCAAGTTGAGCGTAGACCTCAACCGTGGCACCGCCCTTTGTGCAGTCAACCCAGTATTCGTCCCCGCTTAGGCGGGAGGCTCCATAGACTACAGCCGACAGCTTGAACCATATCCACCTCACCGTAACGCTTGCATTAGTCATGCGCGTTATCCCCTTATAGGAAGAGGGCATGAACACGTAGGATCTTCTACCGCTGCCTGGGCTGTTCAAAGAATAGTAATCCATTTTGGAGAACTCACCTAAAGCATCCACAGTCTTTACACCTAGGGAAAGCTCGTTGGCCTTGCTAACCTCCACGTAGGCCTCTGTTTCCGAAGGCCTCTTCAGCGCGAGGGGAATTTTTCCTCTATGCGTCACCGCACATGCCTCAGCTGGAATCGCCTTCAGCTCGTCGAAATGAATGTTAAGCCTGCATTCTAAGGATAGTTGAAGCGTACTCGTCCTCCCCTTTGAGGTGTAATTTACGCTAGCCGTACAGATGTCCTGAAAGCCCTCCACCCTGCATTCCTCCCCCCTGTAGTATCTCTCCGGGGTGCTGAAGGAGCACCATTGTGGAATACCATCTTTGACGCCATAGTACTCCGCGACAAACTTCCACCTTACTTCTGAACCCCTGTTCGCCCAAACGTTAAAGGTCGTGCCGCTCCTTTCCCGGTATCCTTCTCCAGTGTCGCCAGTTATATCCAGGCTGGAGAGCCGAATATCAGTAACTAAGTATTTTGCACTCCTGTAGCCAACGAGGTCACTGTTGCTTACTGCTACTGCAACGTTCTTAAGGCCGACTGAGTCAGCACCCTCATTATAGTAGGCGTTGATGCTCCAACCGTTCTCCGGTTCGACTCCCGGCGGAGAGCCATGGAGCCCTATGACGACTGGGTCTCTGAAATACCAGCGGTCAAAGTTTTCAGCTTTAAAGCTAACTGTTATCTGCTTACCTAGGAGAGAGGAGTCGCCCTCGCCCGTTCTGAAAGCATTTCCCCATTTCGCCTCCCACTCCACCTTGATTATCGTCCCACTTTCCGAGGGAATTGTGAATTTGAAAGTGTGCGTTGCGTAATCAGCATCTCTATAGCAGGTGGCGCTATGCTCATCGGCATGGACAATTATCGTCTTCTTCTCAACAACCCTTATCGTGACGGAGGGCGTATTCCCTCCGCTGTTTACTGTGATCGAAAGCCTTATCGTATGGGAGCCCCTCGAGGTTTCACATACGTTTTTGAAGTCGGTTGAGCCCCAGTTTCCGCTGCCCAACTGGTATTTGACAACATCATCCAGATAAAGCTTAAGGTCCTTCCCATCCGGACTCTGATTATTGTCGTATTTTATCTGGAGAATCCCGTAGTCCCAGTTTACAACAACGTTGTCGCTATGGTCGCACACATAGTAATAATGAAGCTGCTGATAGCTCGCAGTATACTCGTAGACAATTCTCGTATACGTCACCCTTGCCTCAAGCGTATTCCTATCCAGATTGCTCCAAGCATAAGAATCGGGCGGAGGAGCCGAGGAAACGGGAATCCAGGAAAGCGTGAAATGTGAGAGAATAACGGCAACTATTACTAGGGTTGTGGGAATTGACAATAATATCTGGAGATTTGGATATCTCCTCAACGTTTATATTAAAAAGCTTTAAGTTCTTTATAAGCTTAACCTAAGTTAGACGACTCTCCTATGAGAATTATGAGAATGTTACTAACATTATGTAAACAAACTTAAAAACCCGAAATCCCTCTGAATACTATGAGAAAAATCGTGGCAATACTGCTTATGACAATCACTCTCTTATCGACGAGCCCCATGCATACCGAAAGTGTGGAGGAATATAAACTGTATAGTAAAATACGTATCTATGATGATTCTATGTTTGATGCTGAGCACGGCGTAGTTAGAGGAAGTGGAACTAAAGACGACCCTTACATCATAGAGGGCTGGAAAATAGATGCATCTAAAGGTGTTGGAATCTACATAAGGGACGCCAAATCCTGCTTCATCATAAGGAACTGTCTGATAGAAAATGGAAGCAGGAGTGAAATCCCCTTCGAGGGCATTGTCCTCGAGAGGGTGAGGAACGGGAGAATCGAGAACTGCATCTTTAGAAACAACAGGTATGGAATAAGGGTTTATGAATCGTCAAACATTACGATAGTGAACTGCGCAGTGTACAACAGCAGCGGCTATATAGAAATGATGAAGATGGGGATTTCGGAGGGGGCGATCGAGGTTGATGTCTCGGAAAACGTGACCATAATTGGGTGCAAATTGCACAAGAACTATGGCGACGGCGTCTTCCTCGCCTTTACGAATCATAGCGTCGTAAGGGACTGCGAGGCATGTGGGAACCTCGTCGGAGGGGTTTCAATATGGTGGTCAAGCGATAACCTTGTGACGAATTGCACGGTATGCAACAACACGAGGGGCATTTATCTAGTCAAGGCGTCAAACAACACGGTGAGGGGTTGCAAGGCTTATGGCAACGGTCATGGGTTAAGCATCCTAGCATCGTCAGGTAACGTGATAACGGGTTGCACGGTTAGTGGAAACTATAGGGGGATTTACATAGACCCGTTTGCGACTAACCTGGTTTACAATAACTTCTTCAATAACACTGGGAAATTCGTATTCAGGAATGAAACCCTTTCGGCGAAGAATTGGGAGATTCAGGGGGGCTACAACTTTTCCACGTGTAAATGGAACACTTCCAAGGTTAGGGGAAGGAGCATAGCTGGTGGACAATACATCGGTGGAAACTATTGGGACGATTACAATGGGGCGGATGAGGACAAGGATGGGATAGGAGACACCAATATTCCGTATGGGCCTGGGGATTATTTGCCCCTGGTTAGGGTCGGGGTAGCGGAGGAGAAGCCATCGACATGGTTACAAGCTTGGACGGTTGCGTGCTTTATTCCAATTATCGTAATGGTCATGGTTGTCGCATACCTCTTGATTAAGCGCAGGAGGCAGGCGGTTAAAAGTGGTTAAGATGAGAAGGCTGCTATTGATCATCATGCTTACCCTAAGCATTACCCTATTCGTTAACGCGGAGCCCCAGGGGAGAAAAGGGCATGCACCCATATGCATAAATGGCGACAGGGACTTCGAGAGATGGGGAATAGCTGGAAAGGGGAGCGGGGATGAACCATACGTGGTCGAGAACATTGAAATAAGAAGCTTGACGATGAACGGAATAGAGGTCTGGAATACTAAATCCCACCTCGTCATAAGGAACGTCTTCATAGAGGGGAATGGAAGCTTTACCGGCATCTACCTTTATAATGTGGAGAACGTAAGGATAGAGAACTGCGAGCTTAAGGGCAACGCGTTCGGAATCCTGGTTCAAAACTCCTCGAACACAGTTATAATGGGCTGTAAGGTTGGTAACGGATCGATCGGGATCTTCGTCAACTCCTCCTCTAATATAGCGATAATCGGCTCTGAAGCGCTTAACAGCAGCGTCGGAATATACATTAAGCTTTCCTTAAACTGCACAGCAGCCAATTGCACTTTATCTAAAAACAAAAATGGAGTTATGCTCGACTCATCCTCCTCAAGCATGGTTTACGATTGCACAGTGGTTGAGAACGATTTGGGCATCATGCTCCTCTCCTCCACGAATAACACCATCTACAATAACCGCTTTAACAATGAAATCGACTGGCATGTTGCTGGAAACTCGACTGGAAACAGGTGGAACGTCTCAAAGACTGGTGGAAGGAACATTATCGGAGGACCGTTTATCGGCGGAAACCAGTGGAGCAGTTACAAGGGCGTTGACAAGGATAAGGATGGAATTGGAGACACTGATGTTCCATACGGTCCCGGCGACTATCTTCCATTGGTGAAGTATAAGAATTCACCGCCGAAAGCGGATTTCTTCCATTATCCCTCTAAGGTAAGATGCATGGATGAGGTCATTTTCCTGGATAATTCAACGGATCCGGATGGCGAGGTGGTGAGCTGGATGTGGGATTTCGGAGACGGTGGAAATGCCACCGGCATGAGCGTTAGGCATGTGTTCAGGAAGAAGGGTAACTACACCGTTAGGCTGAGGGTTATGGATGACGGAGGGCTTGAGGCGAAATGCGAGAAAGCTATTGTCGTGTACAACTCGCCGCCCAAAGCAGGCTTCACGTACTCGCCGATCGAGCCGAGGGTTAATGAAACGATCATTTTCACGAGCAACTCAACCGATGTTGACGGGAGGATTGTGAGCTGGGAATGGGAATTCGGAGACGGAGCCAAAGATGCTGGTGAAAACGTGACTCATGCGTATAGGAGGGAGGGAAACTACACGATAATCCTTCTGGTTAGGGACGATGAGGGGGATACGGATTGGTGCTTCGCAACGATAAGCGTTAAGCCGGCTTTGAGAACCGAGGGCTACGGCGCAGAATACCCTCCGTGGATCCCGGTTGCTATAATCATCATAGCGATTATAGCGACGTCTACGTACGTTGTGCTTAGGAAGCGTTTAATGCAAAGGCGAGAGCGAGTTCGGTGAGCTTTTTAACTCGATAGCGTGGCCCTTAACCATATCCCGCAGCTTGAAGTATACGTCTCAGAGGCTGATATGAGGATGCCGCCATAGCGCACGCTACGATGCTCTTCTCAGAGGACCCGTTCTGCAGGCGCATCGGTTACTTCCTAGTGCGCGCAATGAGAGCGATAAGGGGTTGAAGTTCCTCGGCAAGCCAGATAGGATTGGAGGGATAGACCTCAGAAAGGTGATAAAAGAGGAGGATTTGGATAAAGAGAACATCGTTATCGCTGTTGACAGTAAGATGAAGAGGCTGCCGAAGTTTCCCCTTGAAAAGATAGAGTTCCTCAAGGAAGACTTCCCAGAAATGTTCAAGTAACATGGTCAAAATGGGGGAAATATTTTTAAGCATGGCAATCTATAAAACATAACAGGGAGAATCATGAATAGATCACCAGAAGGGAAGAGTAAAAGCCTGATAGAAGATTTAAAAGGAATTAGAGAGGAGTACAGAAACGCGATAGAAATTTATCGCAAGTATAAAGAATACAAGAGAAAGCTAGGTAAGCCTGAGCGTTATCCCTTAGATCCGAAAAAAATTATGGAGGATTTATCAAGCGCCGAGTTCTTCGAGTTAATTGAGAAGATAGGAAGTTGAAGCAAGAAGATACTAATAAGATTATAGAAGTATTGTCTAAGTCAAAAGTTCTCATAAAAGAAATAGAAGAAAAAATTGGTGCTCATGTAATAGTCTTCATCTGCCATCAGTCGATTACTCATAGGGTCTCGTATAGACTAAACAAGGTTTTCAGGAGGCTTCCTAAGGACACCGAGCATATTTGCATGATAATAGATTCTGGAGGAGGGGATATTGACGCGGCCTCCAAGATCGTTAAACTCGTGCGAAGCTGCTGCAAGAAATACACTGCTTTGGTCCCATATTATGCGAAAAGTGCGGCTACACTACTTGCATTGGGTGCTGATGAAATAATCATGTGCAGGTCTGGAGAATTAGGAGTAACAGATCCAATAGTTCGCGATCCTGTAACCGGATTATATGTTCCTGCATCATCTATTAGAGAAGCTATTAATTTTATTCAAGGAATAGAAGACCCCCTTATTAAGCTGTCGATGGCTGAGAAGATGCCT
>Ga0078972_1007018_pt1 | contig 25733 bp, 20 predicted proteins | sample YelNatPaOPGAMG01_FD_67568 | JGI IMG/M metagenome (GOLD analysis project Ga0078972, IMG submission 67568) | Hot spring thermophilic microbial communities from Obsidian Pool, Yellowstone National Park, USA - OP-RAMG-01 (SPADES assembly) (version 2) | ecosystem: Environmental > Aquatic > Thermal...
CGGACGCCATATCGTCTTGTCGGGGAGCGCGCGCCCGCAAAACGCGCTCCCTAAGCGGTGCAAGGGGCGCATGGGGCATGGCGACGCGCCGATCGTCGAACCGACGCCCTCTGTGTTATAGAAAAGCCGTCCTACCTCCCTGATGCATCCGTACCAAAGGTAACGTCGCTGTTGCGGATGATTAGGGCAATCACTCGGCACACGATTAGACTTTTCAGACGACCAGTACATCCGAGAAGAAGGATAGGTAACGAAACTTGAGAGATGGGGTTTCATCGATACTTTACTGCGCACGGAAACAAAAAAAACCAGAGAGAAAGAAGAGAAAAAGCGCATCATCGAAGAACGCTGGCCTATGGAAACGCGTTGTCAGTGAAGAAACATGGCGGCGCGCCGATCGTCGATCGTCGTCATCATCAGCGCGCAGGTCACTCGCGGACGCATCGCCGGCATGCGCTGCATGTACACCACGCACTAGGCGCCGGTGCTTGCGCGAGAAACGTTGACACCGTGAGCACGACACGCCTGAAACAAGTTCTCAACAGCGGAGTTCAAAACCTGTCGCGAATGTTGGCCTTTTTAGGGACCACGACGGTCTCGTCGAGTCGCCGCTCTCGTGTGCAGCAGTTCTGTGGTCACTTGACTGGCAGCCGAGTGTCGGTCTTTGCGAGTGGCTTTCTCAGTCGCGACCCCTCTCAGCTGCAGCGTTCGCGACATGAACGCGTGAACGGGACCCTGGTTCGTGCGTACGCGAGGCAAAGACTCGCGCTCACCAGACTGTGTGTAACGTCGACGCCTGCGCAGACGAGCACAGTAGGCACGTTGGACGAGCACAAAGCGCCCCCTGCTGAGAAGCAGAGGGTCCGCATTCAGCGACTCTTCGAAGAGGCTGCCCACTTCCTTCAGCCCGCTAACTCCTTCGTGGTCATTAAAGGATGGGTACGAACTGTGCGGGACCAGAAGCAGTTCGCGTTCGTTCAAGTCAACGACGGCTCGAATGTGAGCGGCATTCAGGTTGTCGTTGACAGCAGTGTGCCGAGCTTCGATAAAGTTGCAAGTCTCGCCACTGGATGCTCCATTGCGGTGTCCGGTTACGTGAGAAAGAGCCCGGGGGCCAAGCAGCCGATAGAGGTCCAGGCAACATCGGTCGAGTTGCTCGGGCCGGTCGCAAGCAACTATCCGCTCCAGAAGAAACGCCACTCGTTCGAGTTTCTGCGAACCATTGCGCATTTGCGACCGCGAACGAACTCCTTCGCAGCAGTCGCCCGCGTACGCTCCGCGTTGGCTGCGGCGACTCATGCGTTCTTTCAGTCTCGGGGATTCATCTACCTCCATAGTCCGATCATCACCGCCTCAGATTGCGAAGGCGCGGGAGAAATGTTCCGCGTCACCACATTGCCACCTGGAGCCACTGAGGAGCAGGCCGACTTTTTCGGTCAGCGCGCTTCGCTCACGGTCTCGGGGCAATTGTCGGCGGAAGCGTACGCCTGTGCCATGGGAGATGTCTACACGTTTGGACCAACGTTCCGCGCGGAAAACTCAAACACCAAACGGCATCTTGCCGAGTTTTGGATGATTGAGCCCGAAATGGCGTTCGCATCCCGCGATGATGCGATGAAGAACGCCGAGGAGTACGTCAAGCACGGCGTCTCATTTCTCCTGGAAACCCGGATGGAGGACTTGCAGTTCTTCGATCAGTTTATAGAAAAGGGTCTCGTTCGAAAACTAGAGCAAGTTCGCGACCTTGCCTTTGCCCGCGTCAGCTACACCGAAGCGATTGAGATTCTCTCAAAGGCGACGGAGAAGTTTGAGTTCACACCAGAGTGGGGCTCAGATCTACAGACCGAGCACGAACGATACCTTGCGGAGAGGCATTTCCAACGACCAGTTTTCGTGTTCAATTACCCGGCCTGCATCAAGGCGTTCTACATGCGCGTGAACGACACGGAGCCGACGACCGACGGGAGACGCACCGTTGCCGCGTTCGACCTCCTGGTCCCGGGTATAGGAGAACTGATCGGTGGCAGCCAGCGCGAGGAACGCTACGATGTACTGTGCTCACGCATGCAGGAGCTCGGGCTGAGCAAGGAGCAGTACTGGTGGTACCTCGATCTGCGACGATACGGAACAGTGCCTCATGCCGGATACGGACTCGGATTCGAGCGATACGTCCAGTTCTGCACCGGCATGGAGAACATCAGGGATGTGATTCCATTTCCACGATATCCTGGTCACTGCGAGTTTTAAACCGAGTATACCGTCGGCTGGTCGTGTCTGGTAGCCTCGACGGCGAGCGGTGCCTGCGGTATGCGTATACACACCATTGCGGTCGCTGCTGCTGCTGCTGCTGCTGCTGCTGCTGCCGGCAGCAAACGATGCGCTGGCAGAGTCGAACCTCCAGGGAGCTATGCGCACGCTCAGTAACGAAAAGCTTATCCAGGGTGCTCCCGTCGAATACCCAAGGAGCAGAACACCATATGCTAGGCGAGCGCGCCCTGCGGCTGGTGTTTGACGCCTCGATCGTCATCGGCAGGCGACCTCTCTCGTGCCATAAGCCTGGAGCCAAGCAGGTCCAGACCCGCTGATCTGGTATCCCAAACCACATATCAAACCACGCAGCGTATTCTCGACTCGCAGTGCGCTGTCCCAGGACGCCAAACCGGCATCCGCACTCGGAAACAGCGTTGCGGAAACTCGTGCCCCAGACGAGCCTCAGTGCTTGCACTTTGATCGAACTTGAACGCTCGTCGAAAACGTCGCGAGGCAGACCAACTTTGCAAACGCAACGGATGGCGTGCCCTGGTGTCGTCAGCATAGTACCCGCGCTGAACAAAGACCCGACCAGCGCTTGTCGCTACACATCCTGCTCGCTTGGAGGATAACCAGGTAACTTCTGGAGCACTGCACCAAAGGTTTGCCCACGTCGACCGAGACGCCTGTACGCGACCTGGTTAGCGACAATGTGAGCAAATTACTGACACAGGAGCACCCCAGCCCAGCATACACGGTTTCGTCAAGGCAGAATACCTTTTGGGCGCAAGTCGGCTTGTGCTAGTACGGCAGGCAGAGCGACGGCCTCGCTGGACGCCCGCCACCCGCCGCAAAACACTCCAGTGCGCAGCGTCTGCTGCTGGCGCTGCTCTTGTCTGCAGCGGCCGTGTAGCCTTCCCCGCGTTAGGAAGGCAGTTGATGCTCGTGTTTGGATCGGTGGACCGAGCTCCGCTCAGCCTTGGACCTACCTGGTAAACTGGGATGTTGAAGGACCCGCTGGCGCTGTTCCTTCGTCGGGTGGTGTTCCGTTTCGTGGACGCCCCGCCGGTGCACCTGAAGCTGCGCTCGCTTCCGCGCCCGCGACCTTTGCCCCTGTTTTTCCTGTTCCTGTGTTCGTACATGCTTTTGACCGGTGGAATCACGTACGATATTATCGTTGGACCTCCGAGTATTGGTCAGCGTCGGGATCCACGGACCGGGGTTCTCGTCCCGGTTGCCGTGGCCCAGGGTCAGCTCACGTCCCAGTACGTCATCGAGGGGATATTCGCGTCGCTCACGCACGGGTTGGGCGTTGTCGGGCTGGTGATCCTTGATCAGACGCACAAGTCGCGGATCTTTGGAGCCGGTGAGCGAGGTTTCGGCTACGTGCTCGGGTTTTCGTGCACAGCGATCGCGATGGTGCTGCAGCGTGTGCTCATGTCCATCAAGTTGCCGAACTATCTGCGCTTCCCCGACGACTGACCCATAATACTGGATACTGCTGGACGAGGGCACCCCGGGATTCGTATTCTGTTCAGCGAGACGCGCGATAAACGCTCAAACGCCATGACCTCGAGACCTGCTGCAGGCAAAGTTCAACATACCCGGCCTGTATGGTGGTTTTTGGAGCGATGCTGGTGGCGCCTCTCCGACAAGCCTTCGATCTTGTCGGTCGCGAGTGCCGAGGCGCGACCACTGTACCCATGACTAGGAACGTCTCGTTACCAGGTTCAAGTGGTCTACGAGAAGCACCCGGCATTCTTTTTGCCGTTTGCGTTCCGTACACGTAAAACGAACAGTTTATCGAGTTGGTGCCTAGGCTCCATACGTGGCGGTGCACATGCTGAATGGGTATCAACGGGGTACTCTTTTTCGCTTGTTTGACAGAGGATACACATGGACCGTGGATCCCGGACTGCACAGTGGATCCTGGTAAGCGAACACGCGTCCATCAAGCGCTTCACGCTATTCCGCCGAGTTCCATGACCCATACTCGCTTTCCGAGGTACTGAGATCCGGTCGATATTTTTTGACAGAGGATGGGCATGGACCGTGGATCCCGATAAGCGAAAACGCGTTCATCAAGCTGCACCCTACCTTCAAGCCCTGTTATCTGTGCTTTCTCCCCGGACATGCTGGTCGGATCGCACGTTCGATCATGTGTACCGAATACCTGCCCTGAGTACCCGCAATACAAACTGTACCGCAGCTGCGAATGCTGTGCAGAGACAGAACGAATTTCTGTACCACAGAGGGCTTCCATTCGAGGTATGCTTTACTAGTCACAGAATCGCGGTTTCCAATCGCGCTGGGAGCCAGCGAGCGGCGCAGGCAGGCAGGCAGGCCTACTGCCTGCAACGGCACGAAGCGACACGCTGGGATACAACAGCGACCAGGGCGACACCTGGATGCAGCCTACCCGCTCCGAGTCGCAGAATCACCTGCGTTGCGGACACGAGTCGCTTTAAGGTCTCGCCACTGCACCGGCACACGGTGCACGGCCAGCCAAGAAGACTCGTCGGGCTCAGAGGAGGTTGCGCGCCCAGATGGTAAACGTTCGAAACTACGAAAAACACGCTCTCCTTTCAACGCTTATCATCAAAGTCGAATGAAATGCTCACCGAATCGCTCGTTCCTGGATAGCTTCTGCAACACGAAGGCACCAGCTACGGGGAATCCAGTCTCGTTTGGCAACAACAACGATACCGTTTTGGGGCACCTGCCATAGCGGCCTGGCACCGCACACGAGCGGTTACGACGCGTCTGCGTACGGCGTCGTCGGTTACAGGGACTGCGTACACCTGTCGGCTCCGCGCCAGCACCGTTTCGAAAACGGAGTTGATTCCGAGAACCAAGTACGGAAAAGCACTTTATGGGTATTCTTGGTGAAGTGCACCGCCTCGGTGTAGCAGCGTGGGCTCCCAGCGAGTCCCTCTGCGGTAGTTGGTTGGCTGTTGCCGGGCTTGCCGATCCCGGGGCACGCTGTCGGGCGCAACTCGAGGTGTACGATGTTCTGGGTGGAGCCGCTGCCCAACGAGCTACTACCTCTGTAAAGAGTCAGGACGGGTCGGAACTGAGAGCCCGTGGGATTTTCGAAACTAGTGAAGGTGACGGGAACGATGCGTTTCGCTCGCTTGGAGCAGCGGCCGGCTTTGCAGCACTGCGGCGGGTGGGCGGCTGCGAACTCAGCATCGGCGTTCGCCAACTTGCCTGGGGCGCTGCAGGTCGTGGAGCGTACAGCTCCAAGGGACTCTGTGCAGCTGGCCTGGATAACGGGACGGTCCAGCTTTGGGACGTCGAGGCGCTGGAGGCCCCCGAGTCGAACGCCTCCACAGCCTTGGTGTTCGGTCAGTCAACCCAGCAGCAGCAGCAGCAGCAGCAGCAGCACCACGGTCCAGTGACGGCACTTGATTTTAACCCTTTTGTACCGACACTGCTGGCTTCCGGGGGGCCCGAGAACCTCGTCCTCATCTGGGACTTGAACGAACCGCGTACTCCAGCAGTACACGCCACGGCGTCGAACGAGACGGATGCCACAGGAGCGGCACCCGGCGTGCAAACCGCAGCCCTGCTGGGTGCACCCAGCCAGGTTGGTTGCCTCCAGTGGAACAACCGGGTGCAACACATCCTGGCAGCCGGACTCGGCAACGGAAACACCGTGATCTGGGATCTGAAACAACAACGTCCAGTGTTGGGGTTCTCGGACCCAACCGCGCGCACACGGGTGAGCGCACTCGCTTGGAACCCCGAAGTAGCCACACAAATAGCGGTCGCTTCTGACGACGACCGTAACGATGTCGTGAAGGTCTGGGACTTGCGTAACGTGCACGCGCCGCTCCGCGAACTTCACGGTCATCAGCGCGGAGTGACAGCGCTCTCCTGGTGCCGACAAGACCCCGCGCTGGTGCTCTCTGCCGGCAAAGACGGCCGGGTGCTCTGCTGGAATCCACTTGTCGGAACTGCTTCCGTAGATGCGGACGTGGTGTTCGAACTACCGCTGTCGGCGAATTGGAGCTTTGCCCTACAATGGAGTCCGGCGATCCCGGGGCTTTTCTTCACCTGCGACCTGGGAGGCCTCGTTACCGTGTTCTCGACTGCGGATCGAGTCATGGCGGGAGCCGGCGCTCAGTCGTACGCCGGTTCACGAGATCAGCAGCTGGCTCCCACGGATCGACTTCTGCGGGAATCGTTTGGTAATGCGGTCTTCGAGGGCCAGCAGTACGCAGGTGTCGATCCAGCGGCGGACGGCTACCAAACGAGCCAGCTGAGCGTCCTCAACTACGCACCCAAGTGGATGCGGCCGCCATGTCGGGCGGTGTTCGGCTTCGGGGCGCAACTGGCGTACGTTGTGGAGCAACCACCCGCGGGTTTCGTGCTGCAGCTGGAGTACGCTCTGGAGGACCTGGGGTACGTGGCTGAACAGGCGATTCGACTGGTACAGCCCGGTTACGACTTGTATCAGCATTGCGTGGAACGAGCAGAGCGCGCCTCCTCTGCCGATGATGCGCAAGTCTGGCGGACACTAGCCGCACTCTTTGTCTATGATAGTCGAAGGGCGCTGGTGGAAGTGCTCTGTGGCCCGAATCTAGTGCCGAGCACTCCCCAGATGCTGGAAGCAAACGCACATATTGTAGGCCTGGCGGCGAGTGTGCCGCCCCTGCAGCTCCATCGCGTTGCTCCGGTTCTCACTGAGGCACAAGTCGCAGAGGCAGAGGCAGCGGCAGCGGCAGCGGCAGCGCAGGGAAGCGTTGTGGATGCGGCTTCCGCTGCTGCTGCTGGTGTTGCTGCTGCGCAACTTCAGCACTTGTCACCCGCAAGAGCGCAAACCAGGGACTGGACCAAGGCGGAAACCGCTCCCGTTCCAGCACCATGGGATGCCTCAGCGCCCTGGGAGCAGACGCCGCACCAGGACACTGGCACCGAGTCGGTGTTGGATGCACCGAGCAGCGGCGTTGCAGCCGCTACGGAGCACGACACCAGCGCTGCGTGGCCCGCTTCCAACGAGTCTGGCTGGTCGACTGCTGGTGCTGGTGCTGGTGCTGCAAGTCCAGAGCACGCCAACGCAGCGGCGGAGCAGACAAGCCTCCGCGCGTTGCTCATTCGAGGACAACTCTCGACCGCTGCGGAGCGCTGCTTTGAACAAGGTCAAGAGGCGGAGGCGCTCCTGTTGGCTTCATGCGCTGGCCCAGTGACCTGGACCCGAACGCTATCCGCGTCCATCCATCGTGCTGGTATCCAGGATGCGACCACCAAGGCGATCTTGTCGAGTCTGGTGCTCGGACGCTTCGACGAGCTCATCTCGCATGCATCCGATACTGACTGGCGCGACTTGTTGGCGCTCCTGCTTCTGCAGGGAACGTATGCGGATATCGTGACGGGATGCACGCGACTGGCGGAGCGGTTGCACTCGCACGACACGACTGCAGCGCTGGTGTGCGCGCTCTGTGCCGGAGATGTACCCCTGGCGACACGTCTCTGGATGGAGGCAGGCTTTCGTGGGTACGAGCTACTCGAACGGATGCTCATTCTTCGTCAGGCGCTTGGTTTCGGGGCACCATCCGGTGCAGCAACGGCAGTGCCGCTTGCCGCTGAAGCGCTCCAGGTCGTCGAGCAGATCGCCACAGCTCTAGTGGAGCGAGGTGCTGTTCAGCTCGCGAGTGCTTTCCTGCAGGAGCTGGGCGTAGACGGCGAGCTGACGGACCGCGTCAAGCAGTTTCTGGGCTATGCTGCCTCCGGTTTCGACAAGCAGAGTCGTCAGCCGGGCGCAAGTCAACGACCGGTATGGACGGCGGCTATGCAAGCAGCACCGCACATGTCGAGTGCGGCCAAGCCGCCACAGCTGACGTTCACCAGCACCACCAGCGGCTATCCGAATGCGAACGACGCGCTGCGAAGCGGCACGTTATCTGCAGCACCAGCACCAGCACCAGCACCAGCACCAGCACCAGGAGGAGTAGGAGCGAGTATCCGCAGCGGCGGTACGCGCCCGGCAGCGAACGGGTACTTGCCGCCGGCCACTGCCCCGATGACAGCACCGCCTGTCGACACGAGGGCCCGGCTGCCGGCTGTAGCAACCTCAGCGGCAGCAACAGCCGCCACGGACTTGTCGTCGGCACACTGGAAATCCTCAGAGACGCACGCGACGTGGATGAAGCAGCTCGATGCCGCGCCAGTGCAGACAGCGTACGAGCGGAGCGCTGGAGTGTCGTCTGCCGCATGGCTGCCGAACAAGCACCCCCCGGGGACGAGCGCATCAGCGACCTGGCATACCGCTGGCGATACCGCTGGCGCCGAGGCAAGGCAAGCGGTTCATGCAGTAGCAGCAGGGCCGCCCACGCTAACCAGCAAAGCGCTGGCGGGAAACACGTCCCAGGCAGATCGCTTGAACGCTGTATCCTCGCCAGCGACGAGTGCCTCGGGCAGCGTCGACAGAGCTGGCGACGTGTCCGTCCTGGCGGTCGACGTCGCCGGTATGCCGGCCGTGCCAAGACAGGTAGCATTGACGCTCCAACGCATCTACGATGAATGTGCGAAACGCGCAATCAGCAGCATCGAACGCAAGAAAATCCAGGATATCGATCGAAAGCTAGGCGTCTTGTTGACGCGACTGAAGCGTGGCGAGATCACCGGGGACGCGCTCGCCAAATTGCATCGACTATGCCAGGAACTCGAGCAGCATCGTCTGAACGAAGCCAATGTGATCCACACGGAACTGACGCGGGAACACTACGACGGTAACTCGATCTGGATTATGGCCCTGAAGCGGCTGCTCGAGGTGGCTGCTCGCGTAGGCATTGCCTAGGCGAGCGAGTCGTCCACCAGCGCTCACCAGGCCGGTACCGTGGGCGTCTCGCTTGCGACCTCATGGATGCAGCAGGCGCGTTTTCATCGGATAAGCGGGCATTCGGGCCTCCTGAAGCGCTGCCTCCTTCACCGGCTGTTGCGTGCCGTGTGCGGGCGTTGCGAACGGTGTCGCTGCGGGAAGCGCGATATTCCCGGTACGCAGCGTTGCTCGTTGCGGTACGAGTCATCGGATTGAGGTTGATTATCGGGATGTGTTGCATCGATTCGTCATGGATTAGAGCAAGAGCGTGGGCGTCTGCCGCGCACGCCGTGCGTACACGAACGACACGGCAGGTGACGCAGTGAGCATGACCGTTCCCGAAAGGCGGCGCTTGGTCGGTCGTGCTCCGCGGTGTTCGCGTCGAAGCAACGATGCGCTCTGTGATGCCGCCTGCCTAGCCACAACGAGCAGTTCAGTATCGGTTCCATGGCACTGCTTCGACATCCGCATCGGGCGTACGCGGGCAATCCGACGAGAACAGTACAAACACTTGATCCAGAGCGCGGTTCGATGTCGAGGGATCCGGTCTTCCGCACAGGCGCGGAGCACACTTGTCGTTCTTTGTGACGCTGGTGTGATGTGCATCGTGAAACCAGGTCTGTGCTGTTTGTGTGCCCCGAATCAGATATTATAAAATGGATCAATGAGGTGCTCGCTCCGTTCCTGCCTTTCAAGGAGCATCCGAGCGGGAACAGTGTCGGCAGTTTTCTTCAAGTGCCGGACGAAGGCCTTACAGATTCATACGCAGGTTTAGGATTCACTGGTGCGTTTTCGGAATGACTTGTTGGACGCTGTGCCGCTCGCACAGCGGTGACGTCCTCGAACACCGCCTGGTAGACCAGATGGTATCATGATCCAGCGCATGCGTCATCGCTTTCGCAATTCCCGATTACTGTGGAGTAGCAGGTTCAATGCCTGCGTTCTTCTGCGTTTCGATCTACGTGTTTCAAGGCGACTTGTGCCGCGGGATGGACGAGGACAAAAGCCCGATGTCGCCGCTTGACGACTGGGTCACGCGCTCATGTCGACAGCTCATTGAGCTGGTCGTGTAATAGCATCGATTCGGTACGAAAGATAAAGGCTGCACGCTTGTTCGGTCATCGGCGAATCGCAATTCGACACCAGCACGATACCCGCAATGGACCAGGCTCGAAAATGATGTCTGTCGGTTCTGTTTCCGTGAAAGAGGGTCACGGAGCCGAACTGGAGCCATCGCTGGGATCGCTTCCAGCGGGGCGTCGATCAGCGCTTTGCAGAAACACAGAGCGTAGACGGATCGAAAGTTCTCGAGTCGATCTCGAGCCTAGATTCTCCGTCAGGTACCTGGTCCATCAACGAAAACATCGCGTTCCACAAATTCACTGCCGAGTCGACGAGCATGCACCTCTATGTGGAGCGACTAGCGTTTTCGGCAAGAGGATCGCCCAGAGAAAGGCCGCGGTCCGCGGGCAGGGCACCAGGCACCCGAAACGAAGGTCGCCATCGAGGCACGCCTTCTGCACCCGTCCAGAGCGAGTTCAGTGCGACGAGACAAGCGCTCATGCGTCACAGGTCAGCCGTTGGCGTCGCAAATGCTATGCACATAGCGCGACATCCGAGTGCAGTCAAGGTTCACCGCTGCAAAGGGCGTAACGGGCCTGCATACAAGCCAGATGAAAACGGCAAGCTGAACGGAGATCGTGACTTGAATGCTCCCAGGAACATGCTCGGGGTGCTGAAAATGGAGCTCGCGGGACCGGAGCGTCCAGCGTATGTCAACCCCGAAATACGAGTGCACAAAAAAGAAGCAGTCACAGAGCAACCCTGCTAACGCTGCTGCTGATAATGGTGCTGATCATGATGATGCTCATCGAATGAAGCGAGGATTCGAGCGTGTACGCTTGTCTTGCGGGACCTGATCCATTTTATTCTGACATGAGCGTAGACGCGTACGTGCAGCTCAGATGCGGAACTCGGAGAAACGGACGCCTAAGCGCAGTGACTCGGATATCAGCAGCAGCAGCAGCAGCAGCAGCAGCTGATATCCTGTACACCCGTGTCCGATTGGTGTTCGCAAAACGAAAAAGCACAGTGCGCAGCCGACGCGATCGTCCGACAGGCACTCGCGCAGGCGACGGTGCCTGCAACGCGCCGACCAGCGAGCACCTGGGACTGTGCTAAACCCAGACCGTGCACCAACAGCGCCTGCTCCAGCTGCATTTCGTGTTCTCACAGAGCTGGATTTAGAAACCACGTGCCATCCGAGAGAGGATGAAACGCAGGTTATGCTGCAACGCTCGCCGCGCCTGCCGCCGTTCTTCTTCATGCTCTATTCGACGGCGTTTCTCAGACGGTTTTTCATAAGTCAGACGTCTTCGCAACTCTTTGGTTAAACCTACATCCGCGAGTTTGCGCTTGAGCAGCCGAAACGCTAGCTCGTTATGGCCTTTCAGGACCCGCACCGTGAGCGCCATGCCCGGCCGCTTCCGACGGGCGCTGGACCTCGCGAGACAACGCCCAGCGTCGCGCGCGTGCAACGCGGTGCAGCGCTAGTTGGACGATGGAGCGCGTCGGGGACGGCGCTAAAGAACTAAAGTTCGATCTATAGAGAACGTCGTCGAACTCGGATGTAACGTATACAACTCGTGGTCACAGCAGCAACAACAACAGCCTCAGGGTTGAGTGTCGAGTCTTTTCACGATAGCGCTGGCGAGGGCGTGCAGGCTGTGGACGCGGCTCGCGGGCGATTAGGCCGCACATGGACGCTGTCCGCTTGTGGTCATAAAATACAATATAGTGCAGATCTGTTTCAAAGGAACCAAACGTCCGTGTACGTCCTTCATAGATGCTGTCCGCTTGTGGTCATAAAATACAATATAGTGCAGATCTGTTCCAAAGGAACCAGACGTCAGCGTACGTCCTTCATAGATGCTGTCCGCTTGTGATCATAAAATACAATATAATACATAGCTGTTCCAAAGGAACCAGACGTCAGCGTACGTCCCTGCGGGACCGAGCCGATGATCGTTTCCCCGCCGGTTGCGCATCATCACCGTTGCGGCTCGTCGGGCATCCCTGGTTTCGTCCAAAGGATCGTGTACTCCGCAAGATTCATGTGGCGCGGAGCAGCAGCTCGTCAACGACACCGTCCTAGACCTTGCGCGTTCAACGAACCGCAATCCAGCATTGCGACTGGGGATTACGTCTTGTTCGTTCGATCATCCGGATGCCGAGTCTACTGAACGCGAGCGTTTGCAACGACGCAGGATGCTCCAGGATGCTCGAGCGGCGCCTCGCCGGCTGCTGCGCGCTGCGAATGCTTCTGAAACAGTACACCCTCCGCACGAGTAACGCAGCGCATGATTGATTGCTGCATCAGCGGTGTTGCCAAGATATGGCCAAGAAAGTACATGATGAATCTTTAATGGACATACAGGGATATATCTAGTCGGAAAAGCACATCATTGATGGATGCCCTGTCGCCTTTGGCTCGCTCCCAGGCGCGCCCTAGGCATGGTTTCTGCTCAAAACTGGGCGTGCGTTTCCGAGAACTGCAACTCTGGTGCGTTATTGCGCTGGGGAAGAGCCGGAGTTTGGCGCTCGTGCTTCTCTTCTGCGACAGTGCACTGGTCAGGTGCACGGTGCGGTCTAGCGGGGATCGGCCCGCGGGGTTCTGTGGGTACTCGCCGTTCGTAGGGCGCGCGGTACGGAGCCCAGTGCGGAGCGGCCATCGCCTGCCGCAGCAGACGTTGCAGCGTTGCTTCGGAAAAAGAATCGCGCTCCATGACAGCACAAGAACTATCTGCATCAAATGTGCTGTCTCGATTGAGTCACGAGGACGCCGCGGTAGCGCAAACAGCTACAGAAGCGGCAGACAGCAGCCTCCCGGACGACATGTCCGAGGAGCCTGGTGCTGAGCCCGTTACCACCTACATCAACCGCCACTTTCCTTCTCTAGATACGCTTGATCAACTGGAAACGCATCTAGATGAGCTGCGGACAAAGCTGCGTGCTTTGGATGCCGAGCTGGTGCACGCCGTGCGACACCAACTGCACGTGCGACGACAGGGCGCTGCGGTAATCAAACACGCCCAGGAGCGCAGCAAACTCCTAGACGCAGCGCTGGCCGAGGTCGAACGCTCTATGCGCACAGCAGCCGAGACTCTAACTGAGTCTGCGGAACAGTTTCGACCAATCGCGAACGTGCGACACAATCTGATGCAGGCGCGGGCCCACTTGAAGGCCTTTGTGCGCCTCGCCAAAGCGCTGCGGGACATGGAAAGCACCATGGCTGCACAGGACATGACCGAAACCGCAGAACATGTGCGACAAGCGCGAGAGGCGTTGGCCGAGCTCCAGACACTTCCAGCGATACCGCTCCTTGACGAACTACAGCAACGCTATCGTTCGCTGGAGCAACACCTCAGTCGCATGGTGGTAGCGCTTTTCGGGGAGACCTCGGACACCAGCCAGCGAGCTGAATACCGAGCTGGCTGCATCTTGGCAGACGCACTAGAGAACGGCACGCGCGAGGCGGTGCTAAACGCTTTCGTCGTACGCCGTGTGCGCTTGTACGAAGAGGTTTTCGGAGCGCGTGACTCGGACCTTACGCCCATAGAGACGTTTGAGCGAAGCTTTGCGTGGATCAGACGAGAACTGCGTTCGTTAGACGAGCACTGGTCAGCGGTGTTTCCCGAGTCCTGGCGAGTGCCGATGGCGCTGTCGGGGGCTCTGAGCGATGCGCTTCGACGCATTGCTCACCGTGACCTCGAAGAGGGCAAAGTGGATGTCGCCCAACTGCTTCGTGCCCTGCAGATCACGCTTGAGTTCGAGGCCGAGATGGTGCGTCGGCTGAACACGCCGCTCACCTGGAACTTGAGCAGTGTGTTCGAGCCCTACATGGGCGCCTACGTGACTCTGGAGAATCAACGCTTGCGCGAGGCTATCGACGGAGCGCTCGAAAAAGAGACCTGGCTGGTACCGGCGCTGGGCCAGCGAGCAGCAGCAGCAGCAGCAGCAGCAGCACCGGAGTACCCCGACGAAAGCATTGTGCTTCCGAGCGCCAAAACGCTGTTCATCGAAATCAAACGCTGCATGAAACGTTGTGGCGTCTTGACGACAAGCCAGACCTATTTCAATCTCCACAAAGCATTCAAAAAGCACCTGCGCGATTACGCCTCTGCGATGGAACGCGAGCTGCTTCGCATTCGCTCAACTGCCACCACCACCACCACTACTACTACTACTAGTAATAGTAGTACTAGTACCAACAGTAACAGTAACAGCACGACATCGACAGCAGCTGTTTCAGCAGATGCCGGGATCACGGAAGCACAGGAGCAAGTCTTAACGAGTGTCTGCTCGCTATCGCTCACCGCGGAGTACTGTGCGCGTACGACGGAGCAGCTGGCGGAGACGATTCGACAAGCGGTCGATGCCGCCTTCACCGACAGCATCCGAATGAACGAAGAGCGGGATGAGTTCCGAGCTATTGCCGGTCGAGCAGGTAAAGTGCTGGTGGCGCTTACCTGTGCTTGGGCGTTGGAGCCGGCGCTGCACACACTACAGGCGCAGCGCTGGTCCCAAGTCGCTGCCGTCGGTGACGTGAGTCCGGCGGTGACGGCGCTGGTGACCAAGCTGGAACGCGTCAGCCGACACGTGGGACGACAACTCCTGCCGCTCTTTTTTCGTTTCTATCTGGACAAACTCAGTGGTAGTGTTCTGGAACGCTTCACGGAGACGCTGTTTCGATGCAAACCGCTGAGCGATGCGGCAGCTCAACAGTTGCTTCTGGATACGCAGTTCCTCAAGGAGGGCCTCCTGAAGCTCATAGACTGCCGTTCACCGAGCGTAGAACGCGACGATCCCTGGTTCAGCAGCTACCAGCGCTACGTTCGCTCTGAATGTGGTCGAGCGGAAACCATGCTCAAAGTGCGCCTGGCGAGCGACGACAGCGCTGTGGATGCCTTCGAAGCGCTGATGCCGGAAGCGGAACCCAGTGCCCTGCGGCAGATTTTGGAATGGAAGGGTCTTCCGCCGCTGGAAGCTGCTCGACAAGTAGTGCAGTACGCAGAGCGAACAGGTGATCCGGTGCTCGTACACAAGGCGCGTTCCGAAATGGAGCACCTGGATACCAGCGGGCATCGTGCGGCGAACCTGCAGCGGCAATCGAAAGCATTGTTTGAGCGTTCGACGACGACAAGTGCACTTGTCGTGGATAATGCGATGGCTAGACGGAGCGTGCCGCCCGGCAGCTTCAGCGATACGAGCACTTCGCTCCGAGGTGATGCGAGCAAACCATCGACAGAAGTTCGGGCGTTCCTGAACCGGTTAGGTGAACGCCTTCGGGAGGTTCGTCTCGGTGACAAACTGGAGTCGACACTGGATGCTGTCGGGCGATCCCGTGACCGGCGACGACGCAGCAACTCGTAGTGGCGGAGAAGATGATCATGATGATCGCGGTCGTTCTTCTCGTGACGGCTAACATTTTTCGCGTCAGCAGGTGCATCTTCATCTTCATCGGTGTCTCATGTATCGATATGAAGCGGTTCACTGGGACTGTCCTGGGTGCTTGGTGTGAGCGTCACACGCGCGTCGCTGACTGGTCCATCGTCACTGGGGCGCGCAGCTCCAAGTGCGCCTTGGTATGTTTTCGTGTTTCTCGCAGATGCTTCGGTTTACCTCGGAGAAGCAGGGCACTGCAGGTTGCTCTCGAGTGATACCCAGAACAGGTCCATGCTCCATCGCCTTGTGTACCGAACGATTGGTAGTGTAAGCGGCAGCGACGGGCGTGTAGGATGCGCTCGTCATACCCATGGTATCAGCGAGCTGCACCAAGCACAGCCCTAGCGCGCACACTCAAGACGCCAGTGTTTGTGTGCGCATGTGCACGTGTGTGTACATGTGTGTGTGTGTGTGTTCCGCGGAACGACGAACTCAGAAACGAGAGAGCGTCGGGCGTGTTCGTGATAGCCAACTTGTCGGTGAGATGCAGGAAACGAGGCACCACGACGCACGTCCTACCGACCAGTGCAGTTCCGGATGCGCATACAAGCACGGCGCTGGGACTTGCGATCAAAGCAGCTGCAAGCTTGAGTGATCGGAGCAGTGACGAACCAGCGATGCCTTGGAAGCGTACTTGCATGAAAGCGTGCACCGGTTCAGCGGTCGCCTCGGTGACGCGCAAAAGTCACTGCAGGAGGCAGCGCGAAACACCTGCGCTCCACAGCCGGCACCATGAAGCGTCACTAGGGACGTACGCGATCCCGCAAGTCACGGAGGTAGAGGTTGCAAATGCTCACAGGTGTGTGTCGAGGTCCAGAGGGAGTCACCGCAGAGCGCGCGGGCTCGCTGCTACATCGTCCAGCATATGCGCAACATGTGCCAGTGTGTCTGCCGAGCAGGTCTCGTTCATCCGGATGATGGCGCTGGGGCGGCTTTCTCGAGCGACCGGGTCGCCGCCTCTGACCCAGCACCGCCCCAGCATCGGTGTGTACACTCGCAGGTACATGTTTGAGGGGTGTCGCTAGTCAGGGAAGCGACAAGCAACCCAGCACTGCAGCCAGCGATGCGTACAACGAGCTGCAGACGAGTTAGCGCTCCAGAGCGGCGGTATGCTTGACCCCGCCTGCCAAGGCATGTGTTCGTCTCTGTTAGCGTCTCACGCGACAAGATCAATGCATCAGACCGGCTATCTCCGGGATGAATCCATGGTATCGGAATGTAGGCTGGGGATCCTAGTGCATTGCGATACGCTTCCGCGTACCGTAAACCGCGACATCACGGTTGCTTCGAGTGCCTCTGGTTGGAGAGAGCTCGCGCTCCAACGACTACAGGGTGCCGGGTACGCGCGAAACGCTTGCTGTGGTACCACCCAAGTCGCCCGACAGAAACCGTGCTGCTTGAAGATCGAATGATCCGGCGAGTACCGGGTCAAGACCGGGTTCCGTAGCGGTTGGTGTCGCCCGCGGTCTAGTATGAGTGTGTTCGTTGCTCGCAAACGCCGCGATACGCGACCTCACTGGCTACCTGACGCACTCGGGCGTCTTCCGCTTGCGCGTCCCATGGCAATGGATCGAGCGCTTCTTCACTGGATGGCTCCAGAATCTCAACGCCATAACTTTGCAGCATCGTATTCCAGTGTTCAAAGCGCATCCGCTCCTCCCGCGATACCGAAGGCTGGATCGTGGAAACCGTCTCCAAGGCGCTCTTGTGCGTGCGTTGCATTCTACTGCGAATACTCAGCAGGTCAGCGTACGAGAAACCGGCTGTACGGGCGACTAGCAAATCCCCATCGCACGTCGTACCTGCGGGGAGCAGCTTGAGTCGGCGCAGGAGCTGTGCACGGCACGATGGGCCCGGTGGACCCAGGTACAGCAGGCAGTCGAATTTGTCACCGAGGAAGAGGCTTCGGTCAAGTTGCCACGGACGATTCGTGGCCAGGAAGACCAACAGACGGTGATCTGAGCGACGCAGTTTGTCGAGATGTTCTAGCAGTGCACCATTGAGGTGCTTTAGTCCAGCGTTCGGGACATGTCTTCCGGGGAAGAGGGCGTCGGCCTCATCAAACACGAGCATGCCGAGGCGCATTCCGCGCGCTCTCCCAGTGAAGCGTGCACTGAGCAGGCGTTCCGACTCGCCAACCAGCGCCCGAGACACGTCTGCTGCAGTCACGAACTCGAAATCACTAGTCCGAAATACCGCCATCATTTGACGAAGCAGAGCGGTTTTCCCGCAGCCCGGTGGTCCGTAGAGCAAGGCCCCAGTCGGGCGAACGGCAATGGTGTCGGTGCTAGGCCAAGAGCGACTATTCATGATCGCGATGAGGCGAGAGAGTTCGTGCCACGAACGTCGCGGTACGATGTAAACTTGGTCCGCATGGTCGTCGTGCTCACTGATACTGCAGCTTGTCTGCGGAGGTTGCTGGTGCTGGTGCTGCGGCTGCGGCCAGGGAATGTATCCGCCGTAGAGCATGTTCGCCGGTGACATGGGGATTTCCGCGGACATTTTCTGCTGCCAAGTCGCATGCTCCACATGCTTGGGTCCAAAGTCGCACGTTGCCGATGCCTTGTTTACCTCGCACAAGTCACGCCATTGTGCCGGGTTTTCAAAGGGTTGCGATACCTCCACATGCAGGCCGCGTTCACCGAGCAGGGACTCGACGGCAGGTGCGGGTTCTGTGGTGCGGTCCAGATAGCGCACGAGCAGCAGCGGTACCGGGGTTTCATCGCGGATCGTCTCGAGGTGCACAAGCACACCGTTGAACGCGTGCTGCTCGACGACGATGTCCACATCGTCGACCACCAGCAGGGCAGGAGTGGCATGAAAGGCTGGCTCGTTCAACAAGCGCTCGAGGCTCGAGAGCAGCTCCATGGCATCGCTGCCGCTTGACCACAGAGTTGCCGCCTGCAATCGGAGGATCAGTGCCGGCTCCAGCCACGCCCGTGTGTCGTCCGCTCGCTGCAGCCAGCACAACGCATCGTGCACGTAGACGCCAGGCCCGAAGCAGTCCACCAGGAGAACGGGTGCTGGAGGCGTCAGAGCGCGCTGCGTGCACAGCGCACGCTTTAGATGCGTTATCGACGGGTCGCATCTCAGCACTGCCGCAGCCTCGTCGGAAACAACGCGATCGAGCACGAGCTCCGGTGCAAGGTAGACGACGTCAACTTCGTCCCAGCTCGCTGGGGAGGTGTCGCTTCTACGCAAGACCCTCAGTGCGATGCTGTGGTTTTCGAAAGGCGAGCGAAGCACAAAACGTTTCGCACGCGGATCAGGGCTCTGTTTGCGCAACAGGTGCTTGATAAGCGAACTATTCAGCGGCAACGGATCCGTTGTGCGGAGCGTCCGTTCGAGGCAGCGACCTCCTGACGTCGACGACTGGGCGGCTGTGCGGTCAGCCGTCAGTATAACCCAGTGCATTCGGAAAAGGACATAAAGTCTGGGAGCAGCCCACGCGTCGTCCTGGCCACAGCTGAGCTGATCGGTCAGCACGCGTTCGCTGTGGTGACAGCGAGCTCCATACCACCCGTGTGTGCCTACCGGAGACGAGGGCGACGTTTCGAGTCGCGCGGGTCATGAGGCGATCCTGAGGCGGGCGTCATCCAGAGATGGAATATAAATGGATATATGTGGTATATATGATTCGAAACGAACATGACAGAGGGGTGCTCAGCCCCAGCACCCCATCGTGCATCGATTCCGTAGGGCAAATTCGCGACTCTGCGGAGAGACGCAGGAGCGAACACCAGGTTATCACGGGTTGATGGACGCCACCGCCACCACGCGCTGAAGTAGAAAACCCTTGGACGGGTCTCGGGGATATCGCCTGCGGACACGTACGAGGTGCATCGCGGGGGTCGCTACGCTGCGTTCGGCGCTTCCGGTGCCTGTCCGGCTCGCAGCGCCCGACTCGATACGAGCGACAAGGTCTGCCGCATACCCGCTCTGCTGGGCGATACGGCGGCTACCAACAGCTCAGCTCCACCAGTTTGGCCAATGGAAACGCACCGCACCAGCATCGATATCCACGTGCGAGCCGGGTTTGGTGGGATCGCTGCTGCTGCTGCCGCTGCTGCTGCCAGTGTCCTTCATGCGCGGTACCGGAGCGGTTATCAGGAGCCAAGGGCTCCGCGGAAACCTCCCGGTTCAGGATGTGGATCGACGCGCTCTCCAGCTCAGTCATCACAGCATCTAGTGGATTTGATGTATGCGACTGACAGTCCCGGGACACGTTGCAGCAGCCAAAGTGCCGTGCCGTTTTCGCGACGGAACGGTAGACGTTATTCGCACCCCAGAGCATTAGCAGCAGCACCAGCAGCATAAGAAGAAGAGATATGCGCGGAACCGTGTACCACGTGCAGCTGCAGACCCGTCAAGCACTCATCCGGGTTTCCATAATACCGGATGGGTAACGGTACCCGGTGATCCCCGAGTGCACGTGAGCATTATCGACCACGCGGGCATATCTGCATCCGTAATAAGCTGGCAATATCCACATTGTCAGTTTCCCAGCAGTCGTCACTTTTTCATCAATATCCAGGGCGGGTGCGCAGACGCCGGACGCGTAGCGGTCAAGCGTTGTCGCGACCGGTGGTCCGGCGCTGGCGTAGCACCACGCGGACGGTCGACTTTAACCGAGATCCTCACCATGAGTTGGTCACTCTTCGTAGGACACCGCCTTCGGCACGAGCTCGAGTGTGCTGTGGACGTTGTAGGGCGGGCATCGCGCATGGCACGAGAGATCCAGCGACACTACTGCGACGCTGGTGCGAGCACGAACCAGGCGACCACGGTTGCGAAAGCGGACGCTTCACCGGTAACCATAGCGGACTTGGCAGTTCAAGCGTTGATTCTCGGGGAGTTGCACGCTGTCTTCCCGCAGGATCGGTTTGTTGCGGAAGAGACTTCGGGGAGCATTCGTGATGCAGCGATGGAGCATGGTATCCGGGCCTGGCTTGCCCAGCACGCGAGACACGGCGTCGAGGAGCGCGTTCGGGCATCCATCGACCTCGGTGCCGACGCTGGCGGTGCACAAGGACGCATCTGGGTCCTCGATCCGGTCGATGGGACCAAGGGCTTCCTTCGTAACCAGCAGTTTTGTATCGCGTTGGCTTTGCTGGTCGACGGGAGCGCGGAGCTCGGGGTCCTCGGTTGCCCCAACTTGAGCGCAGCCCAGGAGGCGGAGCGGGTGGTATCCACGTACACCCAAGGTACAGCGGATGAAAAATGTCTAACGATCGTGAACGGACCGGATGGCTGTGTCTTTTTCGCCGCTCGCGGTGCTGGCGCCTTTATGAAGTCACTCGTGCAGGATCCCGGACAAGCGCTGCCCCGCCAGATCCACGTCAACGGTAACGCGGACCCGTCCTGGGCCATTATGGCAGAGTCCGTGGAACGGGGGCATTCTTCGCACACCCTGACTGGGAAGATAATTCGAATTCTTGGTATTCGGCAACGTCTTGGAGTCGATAGTCAATGCAAGTACGGTTTGTTATCACGCGGAGAAGCGTGCGTGTTCTTGCGCTTTCCTCGCGTCGACTATGTTGAAAACATATGGGATCATGCTGCGGGTGCTGTCGTGCTTAAGGAGGCCGGCGGTCTCGTTACCGATGCGTTCGGAAACGAACTGGATTTCAGCCGAGGCCGAAAGCTGTTGAACGTTCGAGGTATTGTTGCGACGAACGGCCATATGCATCCAGCGGTGCTCGCAGCTGTACGGCATGTGTTGGCAGAAGAAGAAGCATGCGGCTGAAGAAGATGCTGCAAGCGCGAAGAACGTGTGTATCCAGCGGTGCTCGCAGCTGTACGGCATGTGTTGGCAGACGAAGAAGCATGCGGCTGAAGAAGATGCTGCAAGCGCGAAGAACGTGATAGTGGCCCGAGCTACCCGAGGTTCCGCACCTAGTCCGCAACGATCGAGCCTGGACCCCGCATCACGCAACAGAGCGCTCGAGTTTGCACAGACGCTGCCTCTGTCGTTTAGTTTAGGCTGGCGTGCGTGCAGCTTCAGTTTTGGGCGTGATCACCGACAAAATAGCCTCATCGAAAGTAGAGGCGCCCGCCAGATCACTGGTGTTGTGGATTGTTTAGGGAATCGTTGATTGCCGTCGATATGTTTCGCGTTTCTCCCCATACGTATTCAATCACTACCTTGGACGCTCTTTGCAACCGCAAACCTGAATCATTCTCCGGACACGCGACCGAGCATACTGGTGTACGGGACGCAAGGTTCGTCGGGTAGTCAAGTTGATGTCGCGCCTGAGCGACGACTTGGATAGTGCCGTGGTATGCGCGCGTGGATACCGGTCACGACTTGTATGCAGTGCATCGCGCTGCCGAATCGTGCACACCAAAGTAAATCTTTGCGGAGAGAGCAATACCGCTACGAAATCGGTTGGCGATCTCCTGGACCGTGCTCTATGACGATCGGTGCCGGATGATCTTCGGTGCCTGACGTTGATCCCAATGACATGCGGGCCTGGGCAGCAGCTGCCCCGCTTGGGTGAGATATGCATACGAAGGGTTCCTCTTCTTCTCGACGATGAGACCCACGCTTCCAGCACGGTCTGCTTACCGGAATTCGGGCACAAAACGGAAGCATCTGCAGTGAGAACGTGTCTATGGTCAGCGTCGCGTCCCCGACCGGCAGCGAGGCTCAGCTGGAGCCACGTGCAGTGAACGTAACGCCCGCTCTACGAGCCTCGACTCGATTATACGTTCAGTTCGCGGATGAGGTCCGTACAGGGCTTGCTGTCAAGCGAGCGTGCTGCGCCCTCTCTCGGAATGAACAGGCGCCCTGGACACTTCGGCGCCCTAGGTGAAACGTTGCTTCGGCTCAAGTTTTCATGAACGCTTCTTCATATTTTTCGCCAACTATATCACATAGCTGCGTGAGGTGAAACAGGGCAAGCTTCACAGAATCGAGTGCCCGCGAACCTGGTTTACTCACAACGTACAGTTTCAAACAGTCCTCGGACGGGTGCGGTATCGTATAGCCTACCTGCTGCACACCTGGCTCCCGAGTGAGCATGTAGCGCAGCGCGTTTCCCAGCGTGTGCCCTTCTCCCCGTAGTGTCAGCACGAGCTCGGTTCGATCGGCGTTTTCTTGGATGTGGACCTCTTTTCCGTCTAGCTCCAGACTAGCGTCACCGCTGTGCGGGGAATGGTTGCCAGCCGCAGCACTCGTCATGGCTCGGCACGCGGTACCTGCGCCACGAACGCTGCGAGTCGGCCACGTCGACACCGTCCAGGACACCGCTGCCTAGCCCGGGCTTGCTCCGGGACCGGTCGTAGCCTCAGTGCTCCAACGCGTGATGCTGGCGGTGCTTTCAACCCAGAACACGGAAGCGGATGTAGAGGTGGCGAAGCCCAAACCCTGGTCACCGGGTGTGCTTCGGCAGCAGCGAGCGTCCTGTTGCGGGAAGCGCCCTCCGGAGCCGCCCAAGGCCGCTTTGTGTGTCGAGCGGGCGCTTCCAGGCAGCGACGCGCCCCTGTCCGTAGAATCCATAAATGTCTCAAGTACATCCACGTCTTGGTGTCAGTGACCCAAGCTCATGACGCCCCGCAGCGTCACGCGTTGCTTACAAGCCGCCAGGTGTTGGTTTCGCAAGTGCCAGGTTCACAAGCAGCGACTTGTTTCATGACGGGCACCGCTTTCGCAAGCGTAGTCGCTCAACGCCATGCAGTGCAGTGGCTGCTTCGTTGGCGTCACGGGGGAACTGAAACTCGGGTTGCACGCCAGTTGCCGCACCAGTGGCTTCAACACGCTGCCGCATCGAGGTCGAGGCGGCAGCAGCGGTGTCTCTGTGCGCGAGCGACTGGCAGCAGCGACGGCGATGAACCGAAAACGAGCCCGCAAGTGTCGGCAGTGCGCGTTGATCGGTCACTTGTTGAGCGTACGGCACGACTTGCAAACCTGGAGTACTCCGAGGAGGAGCTTGAAGCACTGGTTCCCGCGTTCCAGGGGATGCTCCAGTTTGTGGAGACGCTCCGGCTAGCTGAGAGCGCCGACGAGTCTGAGGCGGAATCGACAGTCTGGACGCCGACAAGCGCGCGGTCATGGCGGGATCTTCGACCCGATGTCGTGACGGAGTTTGGAGACAGGGAGGCTATCCGGGCACAGTTTCCGGCACGGGAGCATGACCTGCTCCGTGTTCCGCGGGTTATCGGCGGCGATGGCGATGAAAGTCAGTAGCCTGCGATGCCTAGCGCATCAGTGAAAATCGCGCGTCCATCCAGCCCCTTTATTGGTTTGTAGATGATAAGTTCTGAAGCATGTTCGCGGCAACCGGCCTTGCCGAGTTTTACGGATCATGCGTTTGTGTTGGCAGACGGCCGTATCGAGAACCGTCGCATCGGATATGAGCCGTGCCTTGCAACTGGATCGGATTGCGGGCAGCTCCGGAGACGTCATCCGCATGGCGATGACTGCTGCGGCTCTGTCAACTTGTGGACACTCTGTGGATACACGGCTAGAGTGCCTGGTTGCCCAGAAAAGGCGCCAGCAGCGAAAGGCCCGTGCGACGTGCAGCGGTGGCGTCTGTCTCATGGGCAGACGCTCGAGAGGCGCGCACGCGCACCTACGAGCCGGCTCATCGAGGTGAGCGTTCGCAGGCAAAGCTCGTCTGCCGTCGTTGTTGCTGTTGTCCTCGTCGTCGCCGTCTGTTTTGTCGTGAACAAGGAGCTTCTGGGTCGTCGTCCTGGGCGCGGGTTTCCGACGCTGTAGCAGCAAGCTGCATCGCACGTTCGGCGATGAACGTTCGATCAGCCTGGAAGGGCGTCTGGCAGAAGGGGCATCGGCCAGCTTCTTCCACTGTTGCACGCTCCCAAAAACACGAAATTCTCCCACAACATAAACAGTTATTCCAGGGAGTGTGCTCCAAACCGCCACATTCGCAAAGCTTTTTCGACGAAACTGGTTCGACTCGTTGGCGCGATTCGGACGACACCGCTGTGCCTGCGACTTTGCTGTTCGCGTCCGCCGACGTCCGAAGGGTTTGCCAGTGCTTCAGGAGGGCGTCCACAAGCCCGGACGACTGTTCAGGCAGCAGCGCAGCTAGACAGGCTCGCACCTCTTGCTCACTGCCCAGTGCAAACACGCACTCTGCGATAAAGTCTTTTGCATCGGACAGACCGAGCTGTGCAAGCTGTTCGGCACACCAGTCAAGTGACGTTTCCTCTTCGCGTGCACTTTGGTGTTTGTCTGTGACAAGGCCGCTTCTTTTCATCTGCGGCAAGTGCCTACGAGATTCTTCCGCGTCCGCTACGCCCCGAGGACACGAAGGAGAACAGGTCTCGAAGCGTCTTTCGACAGGGCGATTTCGCTGCGATGCGGTCAAACTGAGAAAAGCTGTTATTGTTGTTGATGTTGATGTTGGTTTTGCTAGTGGTATTCTTGCTCGTGCCGCTACTGGTGACTTTACGCGTGCGCGCTGCGTTCACAGTTCCGACTCCGAGGCGCACGCCTGCCGCTCGTCAAGTCCATCGCATCTGAGAATGGAATACTGGGCTGCTCGTACTGTTATTGTGCTTCGGTTTCGCCCGGAACGTTTTTCAGATGTGCAGCCTCGAGACTCGAGGTGCAGTACTGATGGCTTATGGATTCATGCGGAGGTTTAGGATCCTCAGATGGTGTGTCGGACACGTTTGTTCGATACTCCTGAAGCTGGAATTCGTTACGTCTCGGGAGTCGACATAAATCGCAACGCCCCTGAGCTAGGGTTCGTTAAAATAAATGACCGGTTTAGGCAACGCATAGCTATGCGCTTTCGGGCCGCTCAGTTCCTCGTGTGTCGCATGCTCGAATTACGCATTCCTCAAGTTTTTGATCCTCTGGTTTCAAGGCAACTCGACTTTGTTACCTGGCGACTTTTTAGAGGCTCCATCCGAATGTTCACTGAACGTTTCAAGTCAAGTAGCCGATTCGTGCTCGAAAGAGAAATACGTATTGGCTGCAGGGTCATCGGCGAAACTGGTCTCGACTGCAGTGTGATGCCTGTTACGCGATAAGCTCCAGCAGGGCCCCCGTCGTGTCCTCAATCCTGCGCAGACGAAGGTCTTGGACTCGGACTTGAGCCATCCCAGCAATCGATTCCAATAAAGAATGCTTCACTGCGCTGCATGAAAGAAGCCAAGACGGATCGAGTTTTCTCAACTTGTTCTC
>Ga0078972_1007019_pt1 | contig 25732 bp, 29 predicted proteins | sample YelNatPaOPGAMG01_FD_67568 | JGI IMG/M metagenome (GOLD analysis project Ga0078972, IMG submission 67568) | Hot spring thermophilic microbial communities from Obsidian Pool, Yellowstone National Park, USA - OP-RAMG-01 (SPADES assembly) (version 2) | ecosystem: Environmental > Aquatic > Thermal...
AAGACTTAGAAAAATTTTAGGCAAAGAAGAGCCTCAAAAAATTATTCTACTATGGTAGGTTTGATTCTCTGAAAAAATAAAAAGTTTAAATAGTTGTATTTTTTTAATAAATCATGTGGGTTGCAAAAATAAGATTAGCAGATAAAAAATGTATTTGGGCAACAAGATGCAAAAAATTTAATATTTATGATTATCAATATCCACTTGGAATCTATAAGACTAATTCTGATTTGGTTTTGATGATGTACCATATCCTTGAAGGTGAAGAAAAAAATAATGAAGCTTACATTAAAGATATTAAAAAAGACAAAAGAGTAAAGAAATTAGAAGTTAAAAGAAATTTTATGATTTCTCTTGCTATTGAAAAAAGAACAAAAGAAGAATTGAAAGCTTTCGAGGCCTTATACAACCCAAAATTAATTTATATTAAACCAGGAATAAATTGTCCAGATGGTTCAGAGATATGGGAAACTGGCTCTTTTGATAGAGAGGATCTTGTTAAATTATTTGCCCTTGTCAAGAAGCATTATCAAGGAAAATTATTATTCTTGAAGCAAATAAAAGTTCCCAAAATATTTATTCCTGAAATAATGCCAGAATTAACAGAAAAACAATGGGAAGCTTTTAAAATTGCTTCTGAACAAGGTTACTATGAGTTCCCTAGAAAAACTAATCTGCATAAACTTGCAAAATTAGCCAAGATTTCTAGACCAACCTTTGAAGAGCATTTAAGAAAAGCCGAAATTAAGTTGTTGAAATTTATGAAAGAATTAATTGAATAAAACCAACTATAGTCGGGTAAAATTCAAAATAGTTCTATGGTTATATAATTACTATAAAGTAATAAAGTTAGGAGATAGATAAAATGGGAAGCATAGCTCAAGAGATGGGTCATGATTTGACAATTATGTATTTTATAGATAAAGTTTTAAAGTCAAGAGAAGAAAAAGAAGACTTTTTTATAATTCATCCAGCAATGGGGCCAAAAAGAGATATTCATTATTGGAACCCAGAACATGATGAATATACTTCAGGGTGGGATACTTCTGGCGACACAAAATTCATTCCAGATTATCTTTTCAGAAGAGCTATTTCTACAGATGAATTACAAAGATTAGTAAAAGAAAGTCAATATTTTGAGGAAGAATGGTATAAAAAACTTAGTGAAAAATTGGGTGAGGACTTAAAAAATTTTACTGATAAGTTATGCAGTAATCTTGAAAATAAACTAAAAGAGAAATTTCCCATGGTTGATAAACTTCCAGATTTTATTGGTACAAGAAAAAGAAAAATTACCTCTATTGGAGAGGTTAAATTTGAGTATTTACCAAAAAAGGCACTAGAAGAATTTTTAGGATATTATTATCTTGCTGAACAAGAAAATGTTCCATTTTATTTAATCTTCCCGAAAAAGGGATACACGAGAACTGATTTTAATTGGTTATCAAGAAATTTACCAAAAGAAATTAAGTTTTACACTTTTGAAGGGGCTGAATTACAACCAATAATTGTCCCAACCTATGGAGATATAAAATTTTCAAGGTGGAAGCCAAAATGACACAATATAAGCAATATAAATATGGAAATATAGATTTAAAAGATAAAGTAAGTATAGTTACAGGAGCAAGCGGAGATATAGGAAGTGCTATCTGTGAAGCCTTGCTTGAAAGAGAAGCATACGTTAATGCTGTTTATAACAAAAATAAAGAACCTCTCGATAATCTTGTTAATTTATATTCTGAAAGAATTAAGCTATTTCAATTAGATTTTTTATCGGATGATTTTGAAAAAGAGATTGAAAATTATGTCAAAAGCGTATATCAAAAGCATAAAAAGTTAGATATTTTAATAAATTGTGCAGGTATTTGGGAAGTAACCAGATTTGTTGATGAAACTCCTGAATTAAGAAAGAGGTTAATGAGAATTAATTTTGAGGCGCCTTATGTTTTTTCTAAATCTGCTTTTCGCTATATGCTAGGACGGCCCGGAATTAAACACATTATAAATATCGGTTCTATTGCTGGTGTTAGAGGGGTTGCCCAACAAGTTAGTTATAGCGCATCTAAGGGGGCATTAAGAACCTTAACTCAAGCTATAGCTGAAGAAGGAGCGAATTATGGTATAAATGTTAATTGCGTTTCTCCTGGTGCTGTTGACTCAAAAGCTATAAGTAAATATTTCCCAGATGAAAAAGCAAAAAAACTGTGGGCAAAAAGTATACCGAAATATTCATTATGTAAAGTTGAGGATGTTGTTAATGCATGTTTAGCAATTTTAATGAATAATTATTTAACTGGAGCAGAAATAATTTTACATGGTGGAAGAGAACCGCTAATGAAGTAAAGTAATAATTAGTACTGGGGCTTAAGATAAATAGAAAGGCATATATTCTCAACTATTTTAATTGCATGCGAGTTTTCTATTGCCCAATGCCAATGATGTTCTTGTTATTTTTTTGGCAAAATCCGCTTTAAATGGCGAATTCTCATATAATTCTGGTATTGGATTTATTAGAATCGGTTTGAAGGTCATCCTAAAATCGTGCCTTAATTTATAGACCTGTCTCGCATAAATTCCACCACGAATTATACAACCCCCTTCTTTCTTGATTTGTTTATAAAAAGTTTTTAATTGGTTAAAAGATTTTGTAGTATATTCAAGCGCTGGAGCTTCTCCTTTATATTCAACTAATCTGAATTTGATTCCTTTAATCTTCTCAATTGCTTTTAAAATAGAAATGGCAGATTCAATAATATCCGGACCACATCCTTCTCCCTTTATATAACCAATTGGTTGTTTGATTAGTTTAGTCATAATTAATAATTATAATTTAGATTTATTTAAAAATTATTCTGTTGTGGCGGAATTCTGAATTCCCCTGTTAACCGCTGTTATGTCTGGGGAGCGTAGCGAATGGAATGAAGCGAAATTTTAAAATTTTTCATAGTGAATTTTACTTTTATCAAACTCATTGTCTTTATGCGGGGGGAATTTTTCTTTTGGATATCCTAATGCAATAATGCACAAAACACCAAAATTGTTTGGGATATTTAACATTTTTCTAACATCCTCTTCAGCATGTGGATTGTGCCTTGTTCCCCTAACTTGAATCCAACAAGAACCAATTCCTAAAGCAACAGCTTGTAACATCATATAACCTGCTACAAGAGAACAATCTTCTATCCACAAATCGCTTTTTTCTTTATCTCCTAAAATCACTATTCCAGCATCTGCATTTGCCAAAAAAATAGCGCCAGATTTCTTAAATTTTGAAAGGCGCTTCAACATTTGCTTTTTCCTTACTACAATAAATTCCCATTCGCGAAGATTTCTACCGCAGGGTGCAAATTGCCCTGCTTTAAGAATTTCATTAAGCTTGTGCTCACTAATTGTTTTCTTAGAATATTCTCTTACACTTCTTCGTTTTTTGATAACATTAATTATCATATTTTTTACCAATTATTTAATATATAATCAACAACTTCCATCGTCTTTTTATCTCCACCCATATCTTTAGTTACATTTTTAGTTTTGATTGCTTTGGCAATTATCTTCTCCATTTTTTCGATTGCATTGGTGACCTTTAACCATTTTTCTAAAGCATATGCTGAAAGTTTGAGTGTAGCAATTGGATTAACAACCCCTTTCCCAGCAATATCATCTGCTGAGCCATGCATGGTTTGTAGAGCTTCTATTCCTTTTTTACCAAGAACAAAGTTAGAAGTAAAAAATGTTTCCTTTGTGCCGAGACCATAATAATGAATCAAAGCTTCTAATAATACATCTCCAATTTCATTTCCACAGATAACTATGATTTTTTTTATGTCTTTTGCATAAATGTCATGAAGAAGAAGATGTATTCCGCTATCTGGCTGCATAATTAAATATTTATTTTTCAGTTTGGATTTTTTCATTGCATTATCTATCATCTTTTGCAGTTCAATACCCATTATATGGAATTTATAAAGAAACAAAATTGTGGAATTTTCAAAACCCAATTCTTTTGACTTTTCTTTAACAAAATTAATAATAATATCAAATAAATCTTCTCTAAAAATAGATACAATTTCAATGCCTTTCTTTGTGGACTTGATCTTTTCAGTTGTATAATATCCTTGGATCTGGTCTCTTATAAAAAGGACATCTATCTCTTTATTTTTCTTCTTTATTTTTAAAGGAACAACTTTTATTGTTTTTGCTTTTCTTCTCAAATAATATAGAGTTTCTGCGTTTATTGCTGTTCTGAATATTCCTATAGCACTTCTCGATAATAAGATATTGTCAAATTTAATGATGTTATTTACATCTTTATCGCATATTTTTTTAACAAAAAAATATGGTTTTGTATAATAATATTTTTTCAATTCCCAAAAAGTTTTGGGGTTGTATCCAAATAATTTTTTGAAAGACAAAAATTCCACATCATTGCCTGTTTCTTGTTTATAAATTGTAGAGACAACTTTTTCAAAAACTTCAGCAAGTTCTGGACCGGTTCCACCGCCTTCAATCACTCCTATTGTTGGTTTTGTATTTGACATATTATTAATAATTATTTCATTCATTAAAAAGGTTTCTATTTTAGGTGGACTTCTGGATTTCTTAATAGTTTATACTGAAATGAAGTGAAAGCCCGCAGGGCGTGGCGAGGAGCGGAGGCGAAGCCGAGCACCGCAGAGTTCCAGAGGTCGCCGAAAAATTATTCAAATATTTTGACATAATAAAAACTAGGATCACCATAAAAGAAATTGTCAAAAATCCCTTTAAAATTCTTCTCTAATTCTTTGTTAATCACACTTCCGGTGAATATGTCATAAAAATATTTTTCACCGAATTTTTTTGCATTTCTTAATCCATGTAAACAAGATTTCCATTTCATCCTATCTTCTATTCCAAACATTGGGAATTTACCACAGAATTTGTTGTAGTATTTTTGACAAACTTTCGAAAAAACATCTTTAAATAACTCATCCCAGTTGTCTGGATGATAGAAAGGTTTATTTGTTCCTGGATGATAAAAAGTTTTTATATACTTTCTTTTATTCAAATTTCCATCGATGAGGTTGGTTACACCTATCCCGAAACCTGCTACGGCCACCCAATCTATATTTGAGATATTTTGATGCACGAATTCTAAGTTTTTTGTGGCAAATATAGATTTTTTATAATTCTCTTCAGTTGATTGTGTAAGAATCTGATATTCCACAGGATTACTACCTTTTATTGAAACCTCAATAACAATTTTTAATCTTTTATCTTTTAAACAACTAAATTTATTTAATAAGTCTTCTTTTTTTAATGAGCCTAGAAGTACTCCATTCGTTTGAATTAATATTCTATTATTAAATAACTTGAAATACTTTTCATCAATATTTTGAATAAAAGTTATTATTAAATCAAGATTTTTTTCAGTTAAGAAGGGTTCACCACCTATTATTCTAAACCAATTAAACGAGTTTTCTTTGATAGGTTTATTATTGTTTAAAAAATGTCTAAAATCTTGTGAAATTTCAGTTATAGAAACAAGTTTAACATCTTTATGTGTTTTGAATTTTGACGGCCATGAATATGCAAATGCAAAACAAGGTATACAAGAAAGAATACACCCTGCACATCGCAATACAATCTCGCCAGGAGGTGTAGGCCCGCATTCAGCATTATCAATCATCCTGGTTCCGTTACATTTTATCCAAATTTTTTCCTTGGATACCGTACCTAAAGTAGTTTGTTGATTATTCATAATAACAGGTAATCTATTAAGATTTATATAACTTGTCTTTAATAGGGCGACCTCTGGAATTACAGATAACATAATCATATCAGAAATAAACTTCTGATATGATACCTATTTAGGTATAAAAAGGAAGTTTTATATAGTTTTGATTTTTATTAAATAATTCTTCTTTGAAAATGTGTTGAAACAAAAAATAAATATTCCACACCCAAAAAGAAACAAGAAGATTCCTGAAGTTCTGACACTCGGAGAAGTGAAAAAACTAATTGGCGTGATTAATAACATCAAACATAAATTAATTGTCAAACTGCTTTATGGCTGCGGCTTAAGAGTGAGCGAATTGGTGAACCTGAAAAAACAAGATTTTAATTTTGCAGAGGGATTAATTCATATCAAGCTTTCAAAAGGAAAAAAAGATAGATTTGTTAAAATACCTGATTCTATAAAAGAAGAATTGGAAAATTATTACAAATTGAATAATGAAGAAATTTTCTTTCCTTCTGCAAGAGGAGGAAAATTAAGCACAAAATCAATACAGCTCATAATAAAAAATTCTGCCAAAACGGCTGGTATTAAAAAGAACATTTCGCCCCATACATTAAGGCATAGCTTTGCAACACATCTTTTAGAGCAGGGTATTGATTTAAGAATAATCCAAAAACTGCTTGGACACAGCGACATAAAAACAACCCAAATTTATCTTTCTGTATCCAGCCAAACAATTAAAAACATCAAAAGCCCTCTTGACAATTTATAAACTTTATAACCGCTCATTTTTAATATCTATCTAATAATATTGATTTTATGGCAAGACAGTTCGTTATCCCTTTTAGCAATATCAGGAAAAGTGACGTTTCACTTGTAGGTGGTAAAACTGCTTCTTTGGGCGAGATGTATTCCATAGGATTGCCTGTGCCAAATGGCTTCGCAATAACTGCTGATGCTTACAGGTATTTTATAAAATTCAACAAATTGGACGACGAAATAAAGAATATTCTCAAAAAAACAAAAGTAAAAAACATAAAGGAATTGCAAAAAGCAGGCAAAGCAATTCGCAATCTTATAAGAAATGCCAAATTTCCACTTGACTTGGAAAAGCAGATATTAAGCGAATTCAAAAAATTGAAGGAAAAACATGTGGCTGTTCGCTCATCAGCAACAGCTGAGGATTTAGTTTGTGCGAGTTTTGCCGGGCAGCAAGAAACATTTCTTAATGTCAATGAAAAAAATCTGCTAACAAGAATTAGAGATTGTTTTGCTTCCCTTTTCACTGATAGGGCAATTTCTTATAGAGAGGACAAGAAATTCGACCATTTTAAAATTGCCCTTTCTGTTGCTGTGCAAAAACAAATATTTAGTAAGGCAAGCGGTGTGATGTTCACAATTGATCCTGACAGCGGGCACAAGAACTTTGTTGTTATAAATGCAAGTTATGGTCTGGGCGATTATATAGTTCAAGGAAAGGTGAATCCAGACGAGTTCTGGGTATTCAAAGAAAGCTGCAAGCTGATAGATAAAAAATTAGGTAATAAAAATATAATGGAAATTCGTTCTTCTAGTGGTGTTAAAAAGAAAAATGTAGATGAAGCAATGCAAAAAAAATTCTCCTTAACAGATGATGAAGTGGAGCAGCTAGCAAAATATGGATTAATAATAGAAAATCATTACAAGCGTCCTATGGATATTGAGTTTGCAAAAGATTACAATGATGAAATTTATATTCTACAAGCAAGACCCGAAACAGTTCATTCAACAAAAAAACAAAAAATATATAAGGAATATTTGTTGAAAGAAAAGGGAGAGTTAATTGCTAAGGGTCTTGCAATTGGAAGAAAAATTGTCAGCGGTGAGGTTAATGTTATAAGTGATATTAAAAATATTGGGAAATTCAAGAAGGGCCAGATACTTGTAACAAAGATGACTGATCCTGACTGGGAACCTATAATGAAGATTGCCGCAGGAATTATAACTGAAGAAGGTGGACGGACAGCTCATGCAGCAATTGTTGCTAGAGAATTAGGCATTCCTGCAATCGTTGGGGTGAAAGATGCAACAAAAATATTAAGTGGTGATGTTACAATTGACTGCACAAAGGAATTTGGTAGGATATGGAAAGGTCAATTAAGATATGAAGTAAGAGAGCATAATCTAGAAAAAATACCAAAGACAAAAACAAATATATTTGTAAACATAGGTATTCCTGACGAGGCGATAGATGTATCGTTATTGCCTATAGATGGTGTCGGATTAGCAAGGGAGGAATTCATAATATCATCATACATTGGAATTCATCCGCTGGAACTAATAAGAATGAAGAAAGAGAATATTTTTATAGAAAAATTATATTTTGGAATATCAAAAATTGCTGCTGCGTTTTATCCTCGTCCTGTTATAATAAGGTTCAGCGATTTCAAGACAAATGAATATCGCAGATTGCAAGGTGGAGAAAAGTATGAACCAGTAGAAGAAAATCCTATGATAGGCTGGAGAGGCGCGATAAGATATGTTGACGAAAAATATGAACCTGCATTTAGATTAGAATGCAGGGCATTGAAAAGATGCATTGATAATGGATTAACAAACATAAAAGTTATGGTACCATTCTGCCGCACTCTAGATGAAGCAAGGCATACCCTATCAATAATAAGAGATGAAGGATTAAATGCAAGTATAGGTATGATGACCGAAATTCCTTCCAATGTTGTCCTCATTGATAAGTTCTCCCAATTGTTTGATTTCTTCTCAATAGGAAGCAATGACCTAACACAATTAGTTCTTGGAGTGGACAGAGATGAACCGCTTTTATCGAATGTATTTGATGAAAGAAACCCTGCAGTTGAAGATATGATTAAAAAATTAATAGCTGGAGCTCATAAATGCAACAGGCCTGTAGGAATTTGTGGCCAAGCTCCATCAGATTATCCGGATTTTGTAAAATTCCTTATTCAGAACAAAATTGATTCAATTTCTGTGAATCCTGATGTTGCTCTGCAAACAAAATTGCTTGTTGCAAAATTGGAAAAAAGCAAATGAATTTTTATACAACTATTTTTAAAAAGCTTTTTTATGTAAGGTGACAAACTCCAACTATTGAAAGAAATTTCTCTTATTTTATTTGGGAAGTTTTCAATCACTCTGTAAAACATTATAGGAGGAGGATTCAATGATAAAAACAATCTCATAGAAAAAAAGTATGAGAAAATCACATATCAGAATTCAGGACAATTGAACAAATTTTTCAATCTGCTTTCTGCAATTGAAAAATTTTCCATTTTGTAGATAACCAAAACCCTAAATAATTTTCTTATTATTTATTGATTATGGATGTCTGTTCTGCAATTCTAAAAAGAAGGAGCATAAGAAGGTTTAAACAGAAAAAAATATCTTTAGAAATTTTGAAAGAGATTGTTAATGCAGCAAGGCTTGCACCTTCTGCACGCAACCTCCAGCCACTTGAGTATATAATTATTAATGATGATGCACTGCTTGAAAAAACATTTTCTTGTTTGAAATGGGCTGGTTATATTGAAGATGGAGCGCCACCAGAAGGTCAAAAACCTGTTGCGTATATTGCTGTTGTTGCAAATAAAAAAATAAATGAAAGGTATGAAAGGGATGTTGGAGCAGCTGTTGAAAATATGATTTTATATGCATTAGGAAAGGGCATCGGCTCGTGCTTTATCAGGGCAATAGATTTTGATAGACTTTCAGAAATATTGAAAATTCCAAACAATCTAACTTTGGATTGTGTTCTTGCCTTGGGCTATCCTGATGAAGAACCTGTGATAGAAGAATCTGGGGAAATAAAATATTATAAAGATAAAAATGGAGTCCTTCATGTTCCAAAAAGAAGATTGGAGGATATTTTACATATCAACTATTATTAATGTGATAACATGATCAGCGGTATAGCAAATCTGCCATTGCATTATGGAAGTTGTCCTCCTTGGCTTTTTGAAAAAATGAAAAAATTGGCAGGGGCAATCACCGAAATCATTATTTATGAGTATTCGGATGATGAATTTCTAAAAAGATTGAGCGACCCTTTCTGGTTTCAGGCGTTTGCGTGCGTCCTTGGATTTGATTGGCATTCAAGTGGTGTGACAACAACAGTTTGTGGAGCAATGAAAGAGGCGCTGAACAAAGAAAATATAGGCGTGGTTGTTGCAGGAGGTAAGGGAAAAACAAGCAGAAAAACACCAGAAGAGATAGAAAAATTTGGTGAAGCCCTTTCATTATCTGATAGCAAAATAAAAAATTTGGTCTATTCGTCTAAAATGTCGGCAAAGGTTGATAATGCAGCACTTCAGGATGGATATAACTTGTATCATCATTGTTTCATTTTTAATGAAAAGGGCAGATGGGTTGTAATTCAGCAAGGTATGAATCTTGAAAATCGTTATGCGCGAAGATATCATTGGATATCAGACAAAATTAATGAAACGAAATCGTTTGTTGAAGAACCTGAAAGTGCAATATGTTGCGACAAGAAAGAAGAAAAAATTTTGAATATGGTTGCAAAGGAGAGCAAAAGTGTGAGAGAGAATTCAGTTGCAGTTGTAAATGACATAAAAAATTTTGAAAAATTCTTTAGAGATAAAAAATTTTTAAAAGAACTTTCACTTCCAAGTCAACATAATGTAACTGTTAATAAAACAATAGTTTCTTATTTAAAAAAGGCATACGAGGTTAATCCAGAAAATTATGAAGAGTTGCTCGCCTTGCGTGGAATTGGCCCTGCATCTGTTCGTGCTCTGGCCCTTATATCTTCTCTTATCTATGGAAGCGAGCCATCTTGGAAAGACCCTGTGAAATTTAGCTTTGCACATGGTGGTAAGGACGGTCATCCATATCCAGTAGACAGAGAAAATTATGAAAAATCAATTGAAATTTTAACTACAGCCTTGGAAAATGCAAAAATCGGGGAAAAGGAAAAATTGCAGGCAATGCGAAGACTGAGTTATTTTATTTAAATGATGGCTTTTAAAAAATTCTGGGGCTCTCCATAAAAGTTGAATGAAAATCTTATTTTTCCATGGATTTCATAATAAGGTGTGGTCATAAAATCAATCTATAATTCTGTATAAAATCGAAAGAATAAAAGCATTATGAGAAAAAATCACAATTGAACAGATTTTTCAATTTGCTCCTGCAATTGAAACTTTTCCATTTTGTAGACAACCAATTCTGGCATGAAGAGAAAGCTTATAAACTTTTTCTTCGTCTTTTTCTTATGAAAATAGAGATATTCGAGATAAAAGGCTCGTCTTTCAGCAATGAGCTTTCAACCAATTTAGATGTGCTTATTTTAGATTTATATAAGAGAAGACCTGACATAAAAATAAAAAAGATAGATGTTCTTAATAAGGATTTAATGAAAGACCATAAGGATATAATTAAAATAATAAGCAAGGAAGGATTGGATGTGTTGCCTCTTATAAAATTTAATGGTAAAATAATAAAAGAGCAAGAGCTAGAAAAATTATTAAAGAAGGTGGTTTAATGGAAAAAAACCCGTATTTTTGGAAAATAATAAAGACTAAAAATGGAGAAAAATCAACTTTAGCTTATCTCATGACAGAATATTATTTTCATAGAGATATGAAAAAAAATGATGAAAGAACAGCAAGGGTAGAATATTGTCTTAAGCACAATTTAGAATTAACACCTGAACCTCAGTCTGATTCTGATGTAAAGATGAGACATCTCAGATATTTTAATAATATGAGCGATGAACAGGTATATGCCATCTTTCAAAAATTAAGAAGGAGCTTGATTAAAAAATTGGAAAAAAATAAGCAGCCAACTCTATTTTAAATTGTTGCTTTTAAATTGTTGCTTTTTTCCTCGCAACTAGTTTTATCCAGCACATTTGTATAGTTTTTAAATTTGCTGAGATATTATCAGAATTGCATCGCTTTGAATTGCTTTTTATATTTTATTGTTCTATTTGTAGTTTATGAACAAAGAAATGGTTTTCCAATATCGAAGACTTCCTGCAAAATGTAAATCTATCTCAGATATAGAACCAGAAAAGGATATAAGGGTATCCCTTTTAGGAAGGGTTATTGACATCTCGGATGGTATTCTAGTTATTGATGATGGCTCTACCAATGCACAGATAAAATTGGGGGAATTGAATGTTGATCTGAATCCTGGAGACCTTGTAAGGGTTTTTGCAAGGGTTCTTCCGAATGAAGAAGGGTTTGAGCTACGTGCAGAGATTGTACAAAATATGAAAGGTTTAAATGTTGAACTATACAAAAAAGTAAAAGGATTAAAATAAACGGTGTTTAAGATGTTTGATGCAATTTTAGAAGATGTTTCAATCCTAAGAGATAGTATAGCGACAATATCTGAAATAATTGATGAAGCAGAATTTTTGTTAAGTCCGGAAGGGGTGAGGATGATTGCAGCAGATAGGGCTGTTGTTGCTGTCGTTGATTTTAACCTAAGTGCTGCTGTTTTCAAGCAATATAATTGTGACAAAAGCTCGCGTATCGGTATAAATATGGAAAAATTCCTTCAGGTTCTAAAAAGGGCTTTGCCGAACGACGCTCTGCAAATAAAACTAGAAAAAGAATATCTTGAAATAATATTGATAGGGGATTCGGTAAGAAAATTCACGCTGCCTTTGATTGACATATCAAGGGAAGAGACACCACCTGTAGATAAGCTTGAGTTTCCTGTGACATTTAAAATAAAATCAGAGATTCTTAATAATGCAGTAGAGGACGCAGAGCTTATCGGTGATTCTATTGTTTTTAGTATTCAAAAGGATAACATCACTTTCTTTGCAAAGAGCGATATAAACTCAACTGAAACAAAACTTGATCCAAAGGCCATAATATTTAATGATATTAAAGAGAATGCAAGGGCAAGATACGCAACCGATTATCTGAAAAAGATGTTAAAGGCAAGAAAACTTTCTGAGGATGTTTCTATAAGCCTTGCAAATGATTATCCTTTGAAAATGGTTTTTGAAATTCCTGGTAAGCTTTCATTGGGCTTTATTCTTGCTCCGAGGGTTGAGGACTAAATTAATTTTATTGCACAACTGAAAAAATTTTCAATTACAGATTATTAAAAATAATATTTTTAACCCATTTGCCATTCAAGTTTTGCGGGCAACCTTTCTTTAAATTCATTTTAAATATTTTTATTAATAAATTGTTGGTGTTTGAATGAAAATAGCTGCTTTTTTCATTATAGCAGTCCTTGTTTTTTCAGTAGCTTCTTTTGCAACAAACGATAGGGAAAGAGCGTTAAAAGAAAGGGAGTTAAACCCAAATCACGAACCACTTGACAAAATAACATTTATCCACTACAAAGACGGCAAAGTGAAAATTGAAGGAAAAGGAGCCCGTGCAGCTGTTTGCTATAAACTATTGGGTGTGAAATGGACAACATTACCAGTAAATTATGTAATAAACCCAAGCAATTCAGGATTAGATGTGGAATTTGTAACAACAGCAATTTCAACAGCAGCAGAAACATGGGATGCAGCAACATCAAAAGAATTGTTCAATGACGTTTATGCAGTTGATTATAATATAAATTATGGCGTCCAGGATTACAAAAATGCAATCACATTCGGATCTTACCCTGACAACAATGTTATAGCAATAACATCAATATGGTACACAAGAGTAGGAAAAAAGATTGTTGAATTTGACATGTTGTTCAATACATATTATACATGGGGAGATGCAACAGCAAATCCAAATATAATGGATCTGCAAAATATAGCAACGCACGAGCTCGGTCACAGTGTTGGTCTTGATGATGTCTACAACTCAGCTTGCTCAGCAGTGACAATGTATGGTTATTCTAATTATGGGGAAACCCAGAAAAGAACATTAGAGCAGCCAGACATAACAGGCCTACAGAAGATCTATGGTGCATAAGTTTTTGATAGGGAATTTTGCCCTATCATTTTTTATGTAAATTTTTCTTTAAAATCATTTTAATTTATCCGAAAGTTATATATATGAAGATGAATATTAGTTATAATTAGGAGTGTTTATTATGTTGGTAGGAGCGCTGATGAGCAAAAATGTGAAGACACTTGAAAGAACTGCTTCTGTCAAAGAGGCAGCGCAATTAATGAAAGAATACAAGATTAGTTCTGTTCTTATTCTAGATGGAGACAAAGTTGAAGGTATAGTAACAGATAGGGACATTATATGCAATATTGTTGCAGCAGACAAACAATCAAGCACAGTTAAGGTTGAAGATATAATGACCAGAAATGTTATAGCTGTTACAGACGATATGCCTATTGAAGAGGCAGCCAAGATCATGACAGAGAACAAAATAAAAACATTACCTGTATTTTCAAACGGCAAATTAGCCGGTATAATAACAGCAACAGACATAGTAGCAAGTGGTGTCAGATTAGAAGAAACTGTTTTAGCAAGTTTAGCGAATCTCTTTCCTGTGCAAAGGGTTTCATCCGTAGGCAGCTAATATAAAAATGGTGTAGAAATGGATAACACTAAGCAAATTTCTGAGTTAGTTGAAATTATAAAAGAAAAAAAACCAAAAAGAATATTCTTGCAGCTACCAGAGGGTCTTAAAACGATTTCCACAGAGATTATGGACGCATTGAAAAATTATGAAGTTATTCTATCTGGTGACAGATGCTATGGTGCTTGTGATTTGCGCATAAAAGAAGCTGAAGCATTTAATTGCGATCTGATTGTTCATATAGGGCATAGACAATTTCCAAAGAAAAAAATTAAATCATCTATTCCTATAATTTATTATCCTTGGAAGTTTGATACCGAATTAGATGAAAAAACAAAACAGCTGTTACTTGATAATTTTATCAAAATACCTGAATGGAGGATAGGATTGGTCACATCAATACAATATCTTGATTTGCTACCACACATTGCTGATTTGCTGAATAAGTTGAACAAGAAAACTCTAATTGCTGGCGATATTCTCGGTTGCTGGATAGAAAATGTTATAAAAAATGAAAACAAGGTTGATGCCTTTCTCTTTGTCGGAACAGGAGAATTTCATGTTAGCGGAATAAAAACTAAAAGGCCTCTTTATTTTTTAAACTTAGAAAACTTTCAATTGAAGAATATGAATGAAGATCTATTCAAACATGAAAAGATAAAATTGGCTAAAATAGCCAGTGCCTTAGAGGCAAGGAGTTTTGGTTTGCTGGTTTCATCAAAGCCAGGACAATTAAATATTAGCGATATAAAAAAATTGAGAAGAATAATTAAAAAATTAGGCAAAAAATCTTATGTTATAGTGCTTGATGAAATAGAGAACAGTAAATTAATAGGAATAGATGTTGATGCCTTTATAAATCTTGCCTGTCCAAGAATATCAGAAGACCACTTTGACAAACCTATAGTGAATGTTGCAGATTTTTTATCATTTTTTACTGAAAGAAAGATATTAAAGCACTAATTATAAAGGTGATAGTATGGAAGTAAAAAAGATTGATGAAAATTTTATAAGAATAGAAATTGACGATCTGACTTTGGCCAATCTACTTAATGAAAATCTATGGAAGATGAAGGTTGACTTTGCCTCTTATTCTAGGGAACATCCATATCTTTCAAAGCCGCAAATCACTGTGAAAGGCAAAAACCCAAAAAAGCTTCTTCTTGATGCAGCTGAACAAATCATTAGCGATTGTAAAGAGCTTCAGGAACAACTGAAAAGAATATAGATTTTCTTTTTTGTTTTTGTAACTACTTATTAATTATTACTAATCGAAACCTTTATATATTTATAACTACTAAATAGTAAATAAAATATGCCAGAATTGTTTATTTTTTGTGGGGTGTGGTCATGAGAACTGTAGGGATGTTTATAATATGTTTGCTTGCATCAATAACAGTATCCATTCTTGTTCATGAAGTTGTACATATCTTCCAGTTCTCTTTGGACCCAAGGGTTGAACCAATTTCTATTTCTTTAGATTTTGGCAAGGATTCTGCTGCACATGTCAGCTATGTTTACACAACAAATAATCCTCAAGACATAGAAGAGTTTAGGCAACAGGATATAAGCAGGGAGTTTGTAGCCTATACAATAGGAATTATAACATTAATTTTGTTTCTCTATGCATTAAAGGAAAGACATTATTTTGAATTAAAATAAATTATTAAAGCACTTGTACCAATCTTTTTCTTAGATTGATATGGTTTTTAAGAAAGAGATCAGGATTATTGCATGGGATGATTGCAAACACAGGCGTGGGCAAAGAAAGAAGGATATCTTGGTTGTCGGTGTGATATTTCGCGGAGGACAATTTATTGATGGGCTGCTTTCTACATCTGTCAAATTAGATGGTTTGGATGCTACCTCTAAAATAATAAAAGCGATAAATAGAAGCAGACACAGAGACCAGCTCCGTGTTATCATGCTTGATGGAATAACATTTGCAGGCTTTAATCTGGTTGATATAAAAATGCTTAATATGAAGACGAAGATGCCAGTAATTGCTGTTATAAGAAAAAAACCTGATGTGAATAGTTTTAAGTCAGCCTTAAAAATATTTCCAGATTATAATAAGAGATTAAAGATTGTTGAAAATGCTGGTATTCCTAAAAAATGGAATAAAATTTATTATCAGTGCTGTGGCTTAAGTGATGATGATTGTAAAAAAATATTAGAACTATCAACTATACGTTCTAATATTCCAGAACCTATAAGAGTCGCACATCTTATTGCATCTGGTTTATCTGGCGAAAGTAAGGGAAGGGCATAATGGTGAGAAGAGTGAAAAAAATATCAAAAAAGTACGAATATGTTCGGGATGCTGCTGAAATCGTAGTTATGTTTATAGCTGCATGGATTTTTTACCAAGTCCTTGGGATTATTACAGGGACAAATATGCCCATTGTTGCTGTTGTTTCCGCATCTATGGAACCGACACTCTATCGTGGTGATTTACTTTTCGTAACATCTGCAAATTATACAGTAGGAGACATTGTTCTTTATGAAAGGAACGATGTTAATTATATTATTGTTCACAGAATAATTAAAGAAACTGAAAAAGGATTTGTGATTAAAGGTGATAACAATCCTAGTCCTGATCCTGGTTATGTGCAAACTTCGCAGATAAAGGGCAAGGTTCGTTATGCAATTCCATTACTCGGATATCCACGTCTTGCACTAATGATTTTCGGTATTTAAATTATAGATGTGCAAATGTACGATTTCTGTTTTTTTCATTTTGTATTTTATCTGTTTCAAATATTCTTGGATCAACCCTGTCTTCCCAGTATATTGGATATTCTCTTTTCACTTTTTTGGTACCTTCGGTTAATCTTTCTATCAATTCATCACAAAACTCTTTGAATATTGAATAAGTTTCTTTATTTACTAACAATCTAGGTGTTGATATCATGACAGGAGGATAGATAGCTCTTATCAATCTTTTTCCATTTTCATCAACAGCATTAATTATGCTGCTTCCTGTTTCTACTATATCACAGAACCCATCAACCTCCTGTAATATTGCGTATGGTTCTGTTTTACCCGGGGTTTTTTCTAGGTATACGAATTTTCTGGATATTCCGAATTTCTCTAAGGCATAATAAGGCAGTTCATCAAATTCGCTTGCTATTCTAAGTTTTCCGCCATTCCTTTTTGTGAATTTATCCAAATTTTCCTTTAAATCATCAAATGTTCCTATTCCATACCTCTCTGGAAATACAAAGACGATCTTTGCTTTTTTATAACCTAGATCCAAAGGCTGTAAAATTTTATTGCTTTCAAGATATTTTTTGAAATTTTCCTCCTCACGTGCGCCATTCAGAATAGGTGCTTTTAATCTATCAGCAATAAAATCTTTTCCACTAATACCTATACCTTCCCTCTGAACTGATAATGGAATGTTGTGCGGTCTTCTGGTAACAAGAAGTAATCTTTCGACACCACGATATCCCAATTTTTTAAGTTCTTCTTTTTTCAATTCTAAAACATCTCTTCCGATCTTATTACCTATTTCTATTGTAGGTATTGAATCATCTTTATTAGTACTATATGGCAATCCTGTGTAGTTCCATATAAACCCTCCTACAGGGACAGGATCTCTTTTACCTTTATATAAATCACCATCAGGGAGATAGATTCTAAGATCTCCTTTTTCTTGAGAATAAATTATTGCAAATCTATTATCTTCTTCCTCTTCTTCTATTGAATTGTATTTCATTTATTACACCCTACCTCTCAAAAATTTTAACGTCTTTAACCAATTTCAGAGAGTTTAATTCATCCTTTAAAGCTTTAATATCTTCACAGTTTGATGTATCCACAAGTGCAACCCACTCAGCTATTTTGCCTCTTTCTATTGTTTTGCTTTCGCTCATTAAAACATCAACATTGTGTTTTGCAACTGTTTCTGTTATTTTTCCAAGTGTGCCAATAACATCTTTCATTAAAATATGAATTTCTGCATTTTTCCCTTTAAACAGAGGAAAAATTCTTAATTCCTTTGAACCGTTATTTATTATTATAATCTCGCTTCCTTCAGTTAAACCAAGATATTCTCTTATGTGAAACGGTATCAATATCCTTCCTTTTGAATCAACCTTTGTGATATTATGGCGGATAATAACAACACCTCCATTAAATCCCATTCAGGTGAACTTTTAAAGTGCTAAACTGGTGAAGGTTCGTGAGGGGTTGCATTAAATCCCACTTAGGTGAACTTTTAACCCACCACACTCCCACTAACGGAAAAAATAATACATAAAAATATTTAAAGCTATTTAGCAGTCCCACAAACTGCCCACGAAAGCTTTATATATAATGAAATTCAATTAAAGAGACGCAAATTTATTTAGTGTGGTGTTGAGAATGGATTTTTGTCCGAAATGCGGTTCAATTTTAGTTCCAGAGAAAAAAGGAAGCACGGTTTACATGGTTTGCAGAAAATGTAAATATAAAACAAAAAAAGCTTCCAAAACTCTTAAGATAAGTGATAAGCCTGTAAAAAAGGGCGTAGTTGTTCTGGAAAGCAATGAAACAAACCTTCCTGTCACAGACAAGATGTGTCCTAAGTGCGAAAATATGAAGGCATATTGGTGGTTGCAACAGACAAGGAGTGTGGATGAACCTCCTACACAGTTCTTTAAATGCACGAAGTGTAATTACATCTGGAGAGAATATAAATAACATTTTTTAAAAAATTTATTGGACTTCTAATTATGAAAATTTAGAATTAAAAATAATAAGCATGACAGAATTATTAATTTGCTAATTTCTATCAATTTTTGCAAAATTATAAAAGTAGCTTCTGCGCATAATTATAGATATGAAAACTAATAACAGAGAATTACAAATAAAGACTTTAACAGACGATATAATTGGAAAGATTGTTTTAGATAGCAAAGGAAACAAAATAGGAAAGGTAGCTGACCTTGCCATTTCAAAAGATAGTTTTCCAACAGTAGAAGGCATAATTATATCTAAAACTATGAGCCTCATAAAACTCAAGAAAGGTAAATCAAAAAAATATATTGATTGGCGTCATATAGAAAAAATAGAAAATAACAAATTCATACTAAGAAATGTTAATTTTACTGATATACCTACTGATAAAATGTTTCTTGTGAGAGATTTTCTTGACGAGCAATTGGTTGATAGAAAAAACCAGTTTATAGGAAGGATTGATGATATTGAACTAATATACTCCAAAAATGATAACACTCTTACGGTTGCTGGATTTTATAGTGGTGTCAGTGGAATTATAATGAATATTGGCACAAAAAAATATGCAACATATATGCAAAAATTATTTGGGAAAGATATTGAAAATGATCTAATACCATGGAACAATATAAAGAAAGTTTGTATAAAACCAAAAAAGATTGTTGTCAATTTTACTATTAAAAAATATGAAAATATTTATGCCAAATTAATTGAAAAACTATCAAAACTATTCTTAATAACAAATGACGATGCGGAAAAAATACTTCAATCTGTAAAGCCTGAAATTGTTGAGAAAAGGTTTGGGTTGGAGTTTGTAAAGGTCGGCGTAAAGGAGAGGTTTGAAATATTTGTGGATAACATAAAAAATAAAAAAATTAAAATGCACTATGCAGCCCTGTTAAAGCTAATTGAATATAATGAAGAAAAATATAATGCGCTTATAGAAAAAAATAAAAAATTCAAATCAACAATTGAGAATTTATTTTTAGATCTCATAGAACATTTCAAGAATAACAAAAAATTAAATGAAGAGAAAATAAAAAGGAATGTTGAGTTTGTAAGAAAAACATTTCTGAAAAACAATCAATAATTTATAAATATGAAAATATCAAAATGATTGACATTAAGATCAATACAAGAGAAATTGCTGTTGTTAAGATATTCCATAAACGTGTATTTACATATCTTCCCATAATATCTTTATTATTAATCAAAAGAAGCATGAATATCAATACTACTGGTAATAGTATTCCATTTAATATCTGGGACCAAATCATTATTGACAAAAGTGGAAAACCTGGTATTAATATTATTGCTGCTCCTGCAACAATTAGAAATGTATAAAGCGCATAAAATCTTTTTGCCTGTTTCATTTTTTTATCAATTCCACGTTCCCATCCAAAACCTTCACAGATGCAGTATGCGGTTGAGAGTGGTAAAATGGAAGCAGAAAATATTGCTGCATTTAATAAACCAAAAGCAAACAGTTCTGATGCAAGGTCTCCTGCCAACGGTTTCAATGCAATTGCAGCATCTGCTGCATCATTAATTTTTATGTTTGACGCAAAAAGTGTAGAGGCGCATGCAACGATTATAAAAAATGCCACCAAACCTGTAACTATAGAGCCGATTACTACATCTATTTTTGTAAATTTATAATTTTTTAATCTCACTTTCTTTTCAACTATAGATGATTGTAAGTAAAATTGCATCCAGGGAGCGATAGTTGTACCAATCATACCTATTATCATAATAAGATAAGATGAATTAAATTGTATAGATGGAAATACAATCTCTTTTGCTGCTGTTTTCCAGTCAGGTCCGGCGAGAAAACCTGAAATTATATATGTGAGATAAAATAGTGAAGCCAAAAGAAATATTTTTTCAACTTTTTTATATGAACCTTTAACAACAATAACCCAAACAAAAATTGCTGCAAGAGGAACACCAATATAACGACTTATTCCAAATATCTCTGAGCTTGCTGCAACTCCTGCAAATTCTGATATTGTGTTTGTAAAATTTACAAACAATAAAGCAATCATAATGAAAAATGTTGCTTTTAAACCAAAGTTTTCCCTTATAAGATCAGAAAGTCCTTTTCTTGTGACAACACCCATACGTGTGCACATCTCTTGAATTATTATTAATAAAATAATTATTGGGATAATAGTCCAAAGAAGGGTATAACCAAAACTTGCTCCTGCCACAGAATAGATTGCAATTCCACCGGGGTCATTATCAACACTTGCAGTTATTATTCCGGGTCCGATGACAGAAAAAATCAAAAGAAGATATGCCTTATTAATTTTAGAAAATTTCATACTTTCACCATAAATAAATAGAAATTGGCTTTACACTATATTTATATTTTTTTGGAAGAAAATATTATAAGGTGGTAACTATAGATTTCTTTGAACTTATTAAAAATAGACATTCTGTTAGGGCTTTCAAAAACAAAGAGGTAGAAGAAGAAAAAATTCGTAAAATTCTTGAGGCAGCAAACCTTGCTCCTTCTGCTGGAAATTTACAGTCATATGAAATAATTCTTATAAGAAATGAAAAAACAAAAAAAGAACTTGTTGAAGCTTCGTACGGACAAAAATTTATAGAAGAAGCGCCTGTTGTTGTGATTATCTGTGCCAATCCGGAGCGCTCGGCAATTAAATATGGAAGAAGGGGTGCAGAACTTTATTGTATAAATGACGCTGACATAGCTGCATCATATATACAGCTTGCTGCAACAGAACTTGGCTTAGGGAGTTGCTGGGTTGGTGCATTTGACGAATTCAAAGTGAAAAATATTATAAAGGCTCCGGAATATGTAAAACCCATTGCAATAATTCCGATAGGTTATCCTGATGAGATACCTTATAGCTCAATCAGAAGAAATTTGGATGACCTTGTGCATGAAGAAAGATACTAAATTTCTTAAAAAGATATTACAAATGATATTTTAATGGCGATTGATCATGCAAGAATTAATAAAAAAAGCAAAAAAAGATGGAGTTAAACTAGTATTCGACCGATATAATGACCAACAGCCGCAATGCAAGTTTGGAATTGATAATGTCTGTTGCAGAAATTGTTTTGCTGGACCTTGTAGAATAATAGAAGGAAAAAAAGGAATTTGTGGAGCAAATGCTGATGAAATAGTAGCTAGAAATATCGTTCGCTCTGTTGCAGGTGGAGCCTCAAGTCACGCTGATCATGCTCGTGAGATTGTGCTAACACTATTAGAGCTTGCAGAAGGAAAAACTACTGCTTATAAAATCAAGGATGAAACAAAACTAAGGACATTAGCTGAAAAACTTGGTGAGGATTTTACAGGCTCTATAAACAATATCGCGAGAATTGTCGCATTCAAGGCATTGGAAGATTTTCGCAGACAGAAAGGAGTCTTCATGGAAGATGAGGGACAACACCCAAACTGGTTAGAAATATCAACTACAGAAGAAAATATGAAAAAATGGACAAAGCTTGGAATAATGCCTATAAATTTTGATTTGGAAACATCAAGGGCATTGCATGAAACAACTATGGGAAATGATGCTGACCCAACTTCCCTGATAAAAACTGCATTAAAGAACGGGATTGTTGATGGTTGTGCACTTCATATGACAACTGATTTGCAAGATGTTTTATTTGGAACGCCAACATTAACAAAATCTGAAGCAAACCTCGGTGTGATGGACAAAGAATATGTTAATATTGCTGTTCATGGACATGTGCCCTTGCTTTCTGAAAAAATAGTTGAATGGGCAAGAAAACTTGACAGAGAAGCAAAGAAGGTTGGAGCAAAAGGAATAAAAATTGTTGGTGTTTGCTGTTCAGGAAATGAGGTTTTGATGAGACATGGAATTCCCCTGGCAAGCCATATACTACAAGCTGAACTGGCTATTGTTACTGGAGCTTTAGAGGCTATGGTTGTTGACACACAATGTATCTATCCGTCATTACAAGATGTTGCTTCTTGTTATCATACAAAAATTATTACTACAATGGTTGCAAGAATTCCAGGTGCAATTCACATACCATTCCATGTTGAGAATGCAGATGAATCTGCAAAGAAAATAATAATGGAGGCAGTAAATAATTTCAAGAACAGAAAAAGGTCTGTACTCATACCAAAGAAAAAAGTTTCATTATATGGTGGTTTTTCTGTTGAAACTATTATTGCAGCACTTCGGGCATTAGATAAAGATCCAACAAAGCCACTAATAAATGCACTAAAAAATGGAGATATATATGGAATTGTTGCTTTAGTTGGCTGCAGAAATCCTAAATATAATGATGAATATAGTGAAAAGATAATGAAAGAGCTGATAAAAAATAATGTCATTATTTTAACAACTGGATGCCTTGCTCATTGTGCTGCACAATCAGGATTAATGTTACCAGATGCAAGAAACTTTGCTGGCGATAAGTTAAGAGGATTTCTTGAAAAAATTGGCCAGGCAAATGGTTTGGACGCTATACCTCCTGTTCTTCATATGGGTTCTTGCGTTGATAACTCGCGTATTGAGAAATTAATAAACTTGATTTCTGAGAATGCAAAAATATCTGTAAGCAATCTGCCAATTGCTGCTGCTGCTCCTGAATTGATGACTGAAAAATCAATAGCAATATCATTCTGGGCATTGTCACTCGGTATTTCACTATATACCCAATTACCAATAAATGGTTCAAAAAAAGTAAAAGAGATATTAACGAAGGATATGAAAAAAATGCTTGGAAGTTCGATCATAATTCCAGAAAATGACTCGCCTGAGAACATTGCAAAAGCAATAATTAATACAATTGCTGAAAAGAGAAAAAAATTGGGATGGAAGTAACAATTTCTAAAATTTTGAATTCATATAGTTCTTTTATGATGTTTTAGTATCGGTTTTTGCCAAGATTCGTAATATAATTTTCCTAGTAAAATTATTATAACCATTACAATTGCTATGGTGATATAAAATTCTATTTTAGAATTAGGTTGTATATATTCAGATAAACAACCAGAAAAATCAAGTTTACAGTTTGTGCATTTCACTACACCTGAAACAAATCCTTCATCTGCACATGTTGTTGTGACTACACCATCGCATTCTTCTCCTTCTTCAACAATTCCGTTTCCACAAACAGCGCCTGTTGGTGTAGGAGTTGGGGTTGGCGATGGTGTTGGTTGCGATACTCGTTGTGGAATTAATTCATGAATATATTTGATTGTGAGATTTGCTTTTCCGTTTGCTATTTTATTCAATTTGATGTAAAGGTCATAGTAATTGTCATTATTTAGTTCAAATTTCTTTTCCTCTCCTATCTGCAATGTAACCTCTTGTGGCGTGCTGTTGATAATTATTGTTGCATTTGTGCTTGTGATTGATTTTGGTTTTATTGTATGTTCTTCTCCACCAATTGTGAATTTAACTAGATTGCTTGTTCCTATTGATATTACATAACCTGACTCAAGTTGTTCTGATGTGACGACAGTTGCTACAATTTGAACCTGCTGTGAAAGAAAACCACCTCCACCAGAACTTGATGAACTTGGAGGTGAGTAACTGAAATTAACACCTGATGAGTTTTGATATCCAACACTATCGTTTACATAGATAATCAGTTGATAAGAACCTGCTGATACTGTAAGTCTCATAGCTGAGCAGTTGACCAAAGTTCCGTTTGAATATGTTTCTCCTGATTTAGAGAGATTATACCAGCAACTATCAATCGCAGAAACACTATCATAAGTGGTGTAATTTATTATTATTGAAGAAGATGAATATGTTTTATTTTCTGGACTTGTTATTGTTACTGTTGGTATTGTTGTGTCTATGATAAAGTATATTGTTGTTGAATTGACATTTCCTGCACTATCATTCACATAGATTGTAATATTATTTTGTTTATCTGGTATTCCTAAAAATGTGAATTCAATTGAAGTGCAATTAAAGAATATATTTTGACCTGTGACATTTGTATACCAGCATTTGTCTAATCCGCTTACTGCATCTGCAATATCGCTGATGTTTAAAGTAAGATTGGTTTCATTATATGTCTTGTTTGATGGGGAGTTCACAGTAAGATTTGGCATAAGTGTATCAACTATAAATGAAACATCTGTTGACCTGTTCCAGTTTCCTGCTGTGTCATTCGCCCATAAAGCAACTGAGTTTTGCTGATTTGCTGCAGCGAGAAATGTTGTGTTGCTGCATTGGATTGATTGGTTTATGCCATTTATCTCTAACATGCAAATATCTAAGTCTTCACTTTGATAAAATTCCAAAGTTATGTTTGTTGTGTTGTAAGTTATGTTTTCTGGCTTTGTGATTGATAATATCGGAGCAATTGTATCAACAGAGAAGTAAATTGTAGAACTTCTTCCCCAATTCCCTGTTGTGTCATTTGCGCAGATAGCAACTGAGTTTAATCCTTCTTGTGCAAGGAATGTTGTGTTTGCACAAGATGCAAGAGTTTGATTAGTACCATTTAATTCTAATTTGCAAACATCTAAATCTTCGCTTCTATCAAATTCTAAAGTAATATTTGTGTAGTTATAGCTTACATTTTTTGGATTTGTGATTGTTATTATTGGAATTGCATCAATACTAAAACCAATCTGCTCGGTATCATTTATATTACCAGCTGAATCATTGCACCAGAATTTTGCAACATAACTGCCATCACTCAAGCTTGTTATGTTATAATAATAAGTTGAATTCAGTTTTGTCATGCTTATGTTTGTTTGCCAGTTATCAATAGTATAGAAGCAAGTATCTAAGGCTTCATTACTGCTGATATTGAAGTTAATTTCGCTTATGTTAT
>Ga0078972_1007020_pt1 | contig 25728 bp, 21 predicted proteins | sample YelNatPaOPGAMG01_FD_67568 | JGI IMG/M metagenome (GOLD analysis project Ga0078972, IMG submission 67568) | Hot spring thermophilic microbial communities from Obsidian Pool, Yellowstone National Park, USA - OP-RAMG-01 (SPADES assembly) (version 2) | ecosystem: Environmental > Aquatic > Thermal...
GCGATAGGCTCTGCTTCCGGCCGGATCAACCCGGGGGGGGAGTTGGCGTGGGGTGTTGGCGCTGCCTCGCGAGCTAGCGCCAACACCTCATGCCAACTCTCTGGAAAGGGTTTGCGCCAGGGACATGTACAGCACGAAACCCGGCCGCTGGCCGAGTCAGCAGCTCGCTTGCGGCACAGCCACCTCGCACCCCAGGTAGCGCTCCAGCGCCTCGCGCACCGGCTCCTGCACGCGCGCGGGGGCCACGCTGACGTGGTGTCGGTGCCCAAAGCGGCCGACGTGCAGCAGCACATCCTGCAGGCCCTTGATCTCGGCCACGCCCGCGCAGCCGAAAAACTCGGGCGGTATCGGCTCGCCGGTAAAGCGGCCCTCGCCCAGGTAGAACTGGAGCTGGCCGGCCTCGGTGCGCATGCTGCCGAAGGTGAAATCAGTGGGGGCGATGCGGCCCACGTTGCAGCCGTAGCTGCAGCCCTTCCCCACCGAGTTGGCCAAAATGGCGTGATCGACAACTTGCCCCGGCCCGGCCATCAGCGAAGCGGGCACCGGCCCGCAGTGGAAGAGGATGCACTTGTCGTCATCGTCGCCATAGTTATTGTTCCAATCCAGGCAGGTCACGGGCCCACCCGAGGCCAGGCTGAGCGCCTTCATGGCCACTGCGTTGCCCAGGTCTACCTCGCAGGCGGTGACGACGCCCCGGTTGTTCATCTCGCTCAGGAGCACGCAGGGCGAGATGCCCAGCTGCGCCTGCAGCTCGACCCAGCAGCGTACGGCGACCGCGTCCATCTTGTACTCGGCGACCACGGCATCGAGGGCCACCCCCAGCCGCACCAGCCGGTCAAAGGCCCCCTCTGGCACCCCTTGCCACGAGGTGTAGGCGCGCAGGGTCGCCGCCTTGTCCCTGTAGGCGGCGGAGGTAGCGTCGAGTTTGTTCATACGGTTGAAAATGTCCGAGAGGTCCAGCGTCTCGACGGTAATATGATGCCGCTGCAGGGCGATCTCGTCGATGCGCACCGTCTTGAAAGCGGTGGTGCGGGCGCCCACGGCGCCAACCACCATGTTCTTGAACCCGCTCACCACGCGGCACAGGCGGTCGAAATAGTCCACATTGGCCCGGAAGCGCTCGCTGGTGGGGTGCACCGTGTGGGGCTTGAGGGCGGTGAAGGGCAGCCCATACTGGCAGAACACGTCCATGATCGAGATCTTGCCGCAGAAAGCATCACGCCGCACCTCGGGGGCCATGCGGTCCAGGTCGTCGGGGTAGGCCTGTACCAGGATCGGCACGCCCGCCTCGCGCAGGGCCGCCAGGGCGCCGTTCTCATCGCCGAAATTCGGCAGGCAGAGGATCACGCCGCCGAACTTGCCCTGGTGCGCCCGCAAAAAGTTGGCGTACAATTCCCCCTCAGCAGGCGTTTCTATCGCACCATAGCGCGTAGCGCCCTCATCGAGCATGAGGACCTCGTGCCCCCAGCCGCGCAGCGCCTGCGCCATCTCGGCCCGCGCCTGGGCAATCAACGAGCCAGGAAAAAAGCCGCGGTTGCCGAAGAATAGGGCGAAGGTTGTCTTGTCTGGCATGGTTTCCTCCTGAATGTACTGGACCTCCCGCAGGTTGGAGACTTCTGGGAGGCTGGGTGTGGCAGGATGGCATGGAAGCGCGGATGACCACAGGTAAACGCCGATCCCTGCATCGGACCGGACTTGTTTCTGAAGCCAGGTCTTCCGGACTATTTGTGTTTATCTGCGGTTCCATGCCGTCCGCTCGGAAATTTGGCCACCCGGAAGGAGCGCCGCCACTAGCGCAGGCCGCAGCCTGTCGCGCTGCCAGGCGGCCAGGGCCGGCGCGGGCCGCCGGCGCTCCATGTGCCGGCCAAGGTTCTGATCGCTGACAGGGCTCTCGTGAGAGTCCTGGGCCACTCAGCGTGAGACCTGTTCTGGCGGCGTAACGAGTTAATGTCAGCGCCCATAGTACTCGGCGAGGAACTGCCGCACGGCCTGCAGGTAGGGCGCGAACTGCTCCCGGCGGATGTTGTGTCCGGCGCCGGGGAGGTTGACGACACGCCCCTGACGCCAGAGTGTGACGGCCTCTGCGGCGACCTCCGGTGTGACGATCGAGCCCAGCGCCGGGTCGGCGGTGATCAGGATCCCGGGGCAGCGGATGGCGCGCGCCGTTTCCTGCCACGCGGCGCGCGCGCCGCCCGCAAAGCCGGCCGCATGGGGGCTCACCTGTTGCTTCGACTCGGCCCAAGGGCGCAGCTCGGTCTCGTCCCAGTTGGGGTGCTGCTGCCGGCAGAGGGCTATCAGTTCCTCGACGGTCTTGTCTTTGTTGGCGGCCATGGCGGCACGCCAGGCCGCCGCCCCGGCGGCGCGTTCCGCTTCGTTCACCTCCGTTGCGCGCCAGGGTGGGTCCTCCAGCACCAGGCCTCCCACCTTATCCGGGTAGGTGGCGGCGGCCACGGCGGCCGCCCCTGCGCCCATCGAGTGCCCGATCAGCACCGGTTTCTGCAAGCCCAGAGCGTCAATCAGCCCGGCTGCATCGGCGGCGTGGTCCTCTCGACCATAGCTGCTCTCCGGCGCGTCAGAGAGGCCGTGCCCGCGCGCGTCGGGCATGATCAGGTCATAGTCCGTCTCGAGGGCCTGCGCCAGGCGCAGCCAGCAGGGGCCGGCATCGGTCATGCCGTGTAGAAGCACGACGGACGGCTTGTTGCCCCCGGTGCGGTGGTAGTGCAGCTTGATCCCGTTGGCGATCACATGGCCGGCAAACCATTCTGGCATGGGAAGTCTCCTCTCAAGAACTCTTGACCAGGCGAACCACATTCCATGAGAACCGGGGCAGGGTGATGTGCAGGCTTTTGCCATCCCCCGGGGCCACAGGCAACGCCGATGGGGTGACCGCATTGGGGTGCGCCAGCGTGTTCGTGGCGTGCGGGTCATCGTGGCGCAGCACCGTGTGTTGTGCCACGCGATAGCCCGCAAAGCCGCGCAGGTCCCCTGTGAGGGTGAGGTCTTGCTCTGGGCTGCGGTTGACGGCAAAGAGGGTCAGCGCCTCCTGCGCGGGGTCGAGCGTGCCGACGGCCTCCAGGTAGGGGATGGGGCCGATCTCCGGGTCATCATAGACGGGGGATTGGGCGCGCAGGTCCAGCGCCGTCCCGCGGCCCAGGTTCGAAGCGTGCAGGAAGGGGTAGTAGATCGTCTGCCGCCAGGCCCCGCCGCCGGTCACAGTCATGATGGGCGCAATGACGTTCACCAACTGGGCGAGGCAGGCGATCTTGACCCGGTCGGCGTGCTTGAGCAGTGTGATCAACATGCACCCGACGACGAGCGCATCCTCGAAATTGTAAATATCCTCCAGCAGCGGAGGGGCCACCTGCCAGGGCTCCTGCTTGCGGTCGGCTTCGTTCGAGTGGTACCAGACATTCCACTCATCGAAGGAGAGGTGAATGTCCTTCTTGCCTCCCTTGCGGGCTTTGATATCGTCGCAGATGCGCACAACTTTGGCGATGAACTGGTCCATCTGCACCGAACGGCCCAGGAAGCGGGGGGTGTTGCCGTCGCGGTTGCCGTAATAAGTGTGCAGAGAGATATAGTCCACGTGCTCATAGGTGTGGTTCAGCGCCGTGATCTCCCATTGGCCAAAGGTGGGCATGGCCAGGTGCGAGCTGCCGCAGACCACCAGCTCGATGGTCGGGTCCACCCATTTCATGACCTTGGCCGTCTCGCAGGCGACGCGGCCATACTCCTCAGCCGTCTTGGCGCCGATCTGCCAGGGGCCGTCCATCTCGTTGCCCAGGCACCAGAGCTTGATGCCATGGGGCGCGGCGTAGCCGTGGGCGCGGCGCTGGTCGCTCCAGGCGCTGCCGCCCGAGTGATTGCAATACTCCACCAGCCGGCGCGCCGCATCGGGCCCGCGTGTGCCCAGGTTCACGGCCATCATTGGCTCTGCGCCGGCCTTGCGGCACCACGAGACGAACTCGTTCACACCGACCTGATTGGGCTCCAGGCTGCGCCAGGCCAGGTCCAGGCGGCTTGGGCGGGCTGAGCGGGGGCCGACGCCATCTTCCCAATCATAGCCCGAGACGAAATTGCCGCCCGGGTAGCGCACGATGGTCACGTTCAGCGCCCGCACCAGGTCCAGCACATCGGTGCGGAAACCCTCATCGTCGGCAGTGGGGTGGCCGGGCTCATAGATGCCGCCATAGACTGCCCGGCCCAAGTGCTCGATAAAGGAGCCGTAGAGGCGCGGGTCAATCTCGCCGATGCGCGAGTCCCTATCGAGGGTGATGGTTGCCTGAATGGACATAATCCTCCTTACCTTTCTATCGTCAATTGCCGATAGGCCAGGGTCCACACTGTAGAGTGGAAAAAGATATGGGCTGCGGTCAGGATGGCGAGGATGGCGCTGGCAAGAAGCAATCCTGGCACACTGACGACGATGAGGGCGGCCAGGGGGGGCAGGAGGGCGGCGACAAGCGCCGCCAGCGCCGCGGCGCAGACGAGCCCGGCGAGCCCGAGTGGTGCGCCGATCACGATGAGGGCGAGGCTGACGGCGAGGAGTGAGAGCCAGGTGCCAAAGCAGGCGCGCCAGTGCGCCCGCAGCAGCCAACAGGCCGAGCGAATCGAGGTGAGCGCGCCCTCGCCGGCCAGCACGCAGCGGCGGTAGGCGATCTCGAGCAGGATGCCGGCCGTGATGCTGATGGTGAGCAGGGCCAGACCCAGCGCGATCCGCAGGGAGAGCACGAGCAGGCAGGCCGGCAGCCACGAGTGGCCCGCGCGGCTGAAAGCCATGAGGAAAAGGAGCGGCGCGGCGGGCGGCGAGAGCGCGACGGATAGCGCCACAGTTGCCAGCAAGATGGGCACGATCACCAGCAGGGCGATCAGCAGGAGCGATAGGCCGCGCCGCTGCCCCCAGCGCAGGCCCGTGTGCAGGTGAGCCTGACCTGCGCCGGCGGCCTCGGCGATCATGGCGATGAGCCCCGCCTGGGCGCAATAGCTGCCCAACAGGGCCAGCACACCCCAAAGCAGGCCGATGAGTATGACAAGGAAGGAGAGGACCGCCCATGCCCCCCCGGTTGCGGGCCGCATAGGCAGCTGACTGAGCAGTGCTCGCAGCACCACTGATGCGCCGGCCTGTGCCCCGGCCAGCGCCAGCCCACCCACGGCGAGCAGCGCGGGTACCAGGGCCAACGCCCACGGCGACGGCTGGTGCATCATGATGCGCACGGCGCGCCTGAGGATAGCAATGTAGCTCATGGACCTGCCTTGAGGGAAAGGAAACCGGAAAGAACACAGAGCGCTGACTCTAGTATACGAGCGTTGTGCGATAGTGCAAGATCTGGGCGAGGGAGGGGTCTAGAAGCAATACCTTTCAAATAAGCGTGCTGCATGCAGCTGCATGCAGTAAGGGGACCCGAGGCTGAAGCCGTCGGGCTGAGCAGAGCAAAGCCCTGCGGGCTCGTGTGTGAGAAGGTTGGCTTGAGCAGCGAAGAATGCTCTAGCACAAGCCCCGAAGGGGGCTTCGCCGCTCTGAGCCCGATGGCTTCAGCCTCGGGTGGCCCTGCTCGAGCGCGCAACCGGGTTTGCCCGCAGAAGTGCTTCAGTCTCGCTCCTTATTTGAAAGGTATTGCTTCTAGACCCCGAGGGAGGACAACCTCGCTAGTACGTCATCCTGAGCAACGCGAAGGATGACGTATTGGAGGGGCCGCAGACGGAGATCATCGTTGCTTGCTACGTGCGTGGTGATTCCTCGTCAATCAGGCGACGGGCGCCGGCGTCTGTTCGCGGGCGGCAATCTCACGGTAGACGAGCGTCCAGAAGGCGGAGTGGAAGATCAGCCAGAGCGCCTGGATGAAGATCATGGCGCCCACAAAGATCAGGAAGAAGGGCGATGCGGCGCAGAGGGCGCCCAGCAGCGAGCGTGACAGGGCCCAGCCCAGCAGCCCCGGTGCAGCGAAGAAGGCGATGCCCGCCAGCACCACCACAATCATGACGACGCCAAAGGCAATGCCCAGGCCGAAGAGCAAGAGCCACGCCAGCCCCGCATCGCGCAGGTTGCGGCGCACCATGCGATAGCCCTCGCCGATGGATGGGAAGACGCCTTCCCGTTCCAGCACACAACGACGATACATGAACTCTTTCAGCAGGCTGAGCACGGCCGAGAGCACAAAAATGCCGAGTAGCCAGAGCAGAAACAGCCCGATGGCCATGATGACCCCAATCACCGCCAGGATGGGGCTGTGCATGGCGATGGCCGGCACGATCAGGATAAGCGGCGAAATGGCGAGGCCCAGGGTGATCAGGGCCACGACGGCCGTTGGGATGCCGATGACCAGGGCGATGGCAAACAGGCGCAGGAAGCGCTCCCAGCCGGTGCGAAAGCCGCTGGAGATGGTGGTGCGCTCGGTGCGCTCGACCTCATCGACCATGCCGATGAGTGCGCCCTGGCTGAGATAGTTGACGATGATCGAGACGATGACCAGCACCAGTATGAACAGCAGAGCGACACCCACGATCATCAGGATCAGGGCCGCATTGGGGGCAAAGTGCAGGCCGCTGATATCGGAGCCGTTGAGCCGGTAGTCGAAGATCTGCGTTGCCTGGCCGCCGTTCCCTCCGCCCCCGCCGCCTCCTCTGGCGCCGCCGAAGAGGGCGAGCAGAATGCCGAAGAACCAGAGCGAGCGCTGGTGCCAGGTGACGTGCCAGGCGCGCTTGAGAATGGCCGTGTAATCCATGTCAGATACCTCCACTTTACATACGCAACCCACGCCGCGCTGGTTGCAGCCAAAGGAACAACCAGGCGCCGTAGCACAGGGCCAGGCCCAGCAGCAGGGCCCAGCTCATGGCGAACAGGCCCACCCATCCCAACGGCGCCGCCCACGAGGCGGGGATCAGTGCCGCCAGCGAGTGCAGGTCGGGTAGAGGCCCACAGTTGCCCCAACTGGCCGGAACGAGGTTGATCTGCGCCATCCAGGCGGTAAGGGCCGTCCACCCGCCAGTCAGGGTGATGATGCCCAGCGCCACCAGCACGCCCTGCCAGAGCGCATGCCCCGCGGCCAGGATCAGCGGCGTCAGGCAGAGCGCCGGGTCTGGCTTGCGGGGGGCGAGCCGGGGCTGCAATTGCGCCCAAAAGGCTTCGGCAGCCCCTGGTTCCTCCGGCGGCAGGGTGTAGAGCGACAGAGACCGGCGCAGCGCTGCAGCTTCCTCCGGCCCGCCGCAACTCTCTGCGAGCTGGCGGTCCAGCGCGTCCACCTTCCGGGCTTCCTCTTTCATCTTTCCTCCAACGAGCGCGATGTGTAGGCCAGGTATGGGCCAAGAGCGGCCCGCAGCAAGCCGCGTGCATAGCTCAGCCGTGACATGACTGTGCCCAGTGGGATCGCGAGTGCCTGAGCCACCTCTTTGTACGAAAGGCCCTCAAACTCACGCAGGATGAGCGCCGCCCGGCACTGCTCCGGCAGCGCGAGCACGGCCCGGCGCACCGCCTCGGCCCGCTCGCGCTCCAGGGCTTCTCCCTCGGGCGTGGGCGCTGGGTCGGCGGCCTCGTCGCTCAGGTCCGCCGGGGCCGGGTTGCGGCGCAGATGATCGATGCTGGCGTTCACGGCCAGGCGGTAGAGCCAACCCTTCAAGGCCGCACTCTCATGCAGTGTACCCAACTGCTGCCAGGCCTGCAGAAAGGCTGCTTGCGCGATATCCTCTGCCGACGCCGCATCGCCGGTCATGCGATAGGCGACGCTCAATACCGGCCGCCGGTAGCGCAATACCAGCTCTCCAAAAGCCTTTTGATCGCCCCTGCGGGCGCGTTGGATGAGGGCCGCGTCGGTCATGAGGTTGGTCATCCTGGGTATCCCCTTCACTTGTAGGACGCAGAAGAGGAGGCGTTTATTCGGTTCTGGGGTAGAGTTGGGGTGAGGGAAATATCCTGTTTCCCTCACCCCAACTCTACCCCAGAACCGCGGCGACGTTGGCGCGCGGGCAGTCGAGGCCGAGGGACGAGGCGGCGAGGAGGCACTTGGTGCGCAGAAGGCAGGCGCAGGGAGCGCGCAGTGTGGGCGCAACCGGGCTCCCACACGAGTCCTGACGGGTGTAGGGACCCCTGGTCAGCACCGGGTATTCGTCAGAACTCGTGTGGGGACCCGCAAGCTCGGAAAGGGCATAGTAGTTGGCCTGCCCTTTGGCGATGACCAGCCCGGCGCTGGCGAGGGCCGCGCGCAACTCGGCCGACATTTCCTCGTCGATAGGAATGCCGAGCGTATCCGGCCCGGCCACGATCACGGGCGCAACAGCAGTCAACCCCACGGCCTCGGCATCAGCGAGGACGGCGTCGGAGGTGATGGGCCCGCCTTTGACGGCCACGGTCACTGTACAGCCGTAATGATCCTGCAACTCGCGGATGAGGAGCATGTCGAGGGCAATCTCACCCACATTGTCGGCCAGGTAGAGCACGCGCGGCCGCTCACGGAGCAGGGTCAGCAGCCTGGGCGTATGGTCAATGGCCAGGCCCTCGCTCAGCACAGTTTCCAGCGCCGCCTCGATGCGGTCGGGCGCCAGATCATAACCGGTGCCTACGGTACGGAAGTCCAGGTGATTGCCAGCGATGGCCCAGCGTATCAGGAAGCGCAGGCGCTCGCCAGGGTCGGTAATGGCGGCCGCCCGGGCGCCGATGCGCGGGGCCAAGGCGAGCCCGGCGGCATTGCAGCGCTCGCGCAGGGCGCGAAAGGGCATCTCGACCCCGGCGCGCGTCTTCAGCAGGCGATGCGCCCGGGTGATGTAGAAGGAGGGAATGTGCTCGTAATCGAAGGAGCCAGCAAGCTCTGCCAGCGCCTCACGCAAAATGCTGCGCCGCAGAGTCTCATCGGAAACGGCATCTTGCAGGGCGCCGCGCAGATCATCGATAATGCAGGCTGGGCAGGGAAGGCCGGTACGCATGCCGGGTGACTCCTCTCTTGGTTGGGGTGAAGTAGGGCCATATTAGGCGCAGGCTGTGCGAGTGTCAACTGATCACGTGCAGTTGCATCCACTTCTCCTCCCTGGGTCGGGACCAGGCAGCGCCCTTGTAGAGATAGGCCGGTGGCCTGTGTTGCCCGCTTGTCACAAGCCCTCTTCACCACAAGCCTTGTCCGAATGGAGCGCACCGTAAGGCGTATGACTGTGTTATATAGGCACGAAGGATAAGAAGATAAGATTGGTATCCTTTATGCTATGATTGACGTGGAGGACAATTGATGTGCGCTTTGCGGATCGTGGTTGATGACGCCTGTGAGGTGCCTGCGGACCTGGCTGCGCAGCGCGGCATGCCGGTGGTGCCCCTGGTGGTGCGCTTTGGCGAAGAGGTTTACGACGACGGCACGATCACACGGGACGAGTTCTGGGCCAAGGCCGAGACTGTCGCCCATCCGCAGACGTCGCAACCCGCGCCGGCCAGGTTCGAGCAGGCCTTTCGTAGCGTGGTCGAGGCGGGCGATGAGGTCCTGTGCGTTGCCATCACCAGCAAGCACAGCGGCACCTACAACTCGGCCTGGTTGGCTGCCCAGCAGTTCCCAGGCAAGGTGACCGTGTTCGACTCGCATTTCGTCTCGTGGGGCTCGGCCTTCCTGGCCCTTGAGGCGGCCGACATGGCAGATGCTGGCGAGCCGGTCGGCAAGATCGTGCGTCACCTGGAGGCCTGTCGCGAAGCCGTCCAGTTCCCGATCCTGCTCAATACCGTGGAATGGATCCGCAAAGGGGGCCGCGCTGACCGGCTGATCCCCATGCTGGAACGCGTCCTGCGGGTCTTTAATATCAAGCCCATTCTCACCTTTGGCGATGGCGAGCTCAAAATCCTGGGCACCGTGCGCTCTTATGAGCGTGGCCTCACCCGTCTGATGGAGCTTACAGATGCGCGCGCGCCCTACAAACGGCTGGCCATCTTTCACACGCGCCAGCCCGAGGCGGCGCAAGAGTACGCCGACCGCGTGGCCCAGCGGTTTAGTTTCCCGCGCGAGCAGATCTTTGTGGCTGAGGTGGGGCCCGCGATCTCCTCTCATGTCGGCCCCAAGGCGATGGCAATCATCGGCTTGCCGGCCAACCTCTAGACGGCGCACGAAAAGAGAATATGCATAGTTGACAGGGCCGCCACAATAGGTACAATGCATACCTCCTGCGCATCCATCCCAGCTGTGGTTACCTCATCTTCCCTGGCCCAGCTTCCAGGAGACGATCTACAGCCCTTCCTGCACAGCGCCAGCTGCTATTGGGAGCTGATCAGTGTTATCCCGTATCCGGGGCGGGCCTGAGCGAAAATCTCTACGGCCGATGGGCTCTGCCCTGGACTTGACCGGAAAGGATCCGACCATGGGCATGGAGACGCGTTACACGGTCGTTGGTGCGGGGCACGGGGGCAAATCAATGGCGGCTCACCTGGCGCTGTTGGGCTTTCCCGTTACCCTTTACAATCGGACGGCCGCTAATGTGGCGGCTATCAAAGGCCGTGGCGGCATCGAGCTGGAGAGTTACGATGGCGGGCCGCGTGGGTTCGGGCGGCTGGAGCGGGTCACTTCCGATATCGGTGAGGCGGTCGAAGGGGCCGAGCTGATCATGATCGTGCTGCCCTCCACCGCGCATGCCGATATCGCCCGCGCTGTGGCGCCTTACCTGCGCGATGGGCAGACCCTGGTGCTGCACCCGGGGCGCACGGGCGGGGCGCTGGAGGTGATCAAGGTGCTGCGCGACAGCGGCTGCCGGGCCGATGTGACCGTGGCGGAAGCGGAGACCTTGATCTATGCCAGCCGCTCCGACGGCCCCGCCCAGGCGCGTATCTTTGGCATCAAAGAGGCGGTGCCTCTGGCGGCCCTGCCCGCCACACGCACGGCCCAGGTGCTGGACTCGCTCCGCCCGGCCTATCCCCAGTTTATCGATGGAGTCAGCGTGCTGCACACGGGGCTGAACAACATGGGCGCCATCTTTCACCCAGCCCTGACGCTCCTCAATGCGGGGCGCATCGAGTCGACACGGGGCGAGTTCCAGTTCTACCTCGAAGGCGTCACCCCCTCGGTGGCCAAAGTGCTGGAGGCGCTGGACCGCGAGCGGGTGACGGTGGCCGCGGCGCTGGGCATCCGCGCGCGCTCGGCGCTCGAGTGGCTGAAGATGGCCTACGACGCTACCGGCGCCACCCTCTACGATGCCATCCAGAACCAGCCCGGCTACCGGGGCATCCGGGCGCCCTCCACCCTGATGCACCGCTACATCTTTGAGGATGTGCCCATGAGCCTGGTGCCCATCGCTGCCCTGGGGCAGCGCTACGGCGTTTCGGTCGAGTGCATCGACTCGATCATCCGCCTGGGCTGCATCATCCATCAGACCGATTTCTGGCGCAAGGGCCGCACCCTCAAGCGCCTCGGCATCGAGGAACTGAGCGTGACGGAGCTGACCCGCTACTGCCTGGATGGCGTGCAAGATTAGCCTGAGGCCGGACCCAGCGCAGCACATGACCCCGGCACAGACCTTTTGCGATGGGGATGTTGAGGCACCCGAGGCGCCTCAACATCCCCATCGCTGGCTTGAGGCTGGCGCGCTGTGGAGCAGCAAATGTAGCTGCCGCCCCAGGTGTTTCATGCTGGCTGTGCTTGAATCACTACAATGCATCGGGGCCTTGTGCTATAATAGCCCAACTCTACCGCGAGGTGTTGTATGGCAGATACGACGAGCGTGCCCGGCTTGGCCGAGGCGGAGCGCCTCTACGGCCGGCCGGCGGAGCGCAGTTATGATCTGGGCGCTTGCGGCGACCTGGAGCGATTCTGGCACATGTGGTCGCACCGGCAGGGGGAGGTGGTGCTGGTGTTGCAGCGGCCCGATGGGCGCATCCTGCTGCAGAGCAAGGCCTTTTACCCGGCCGGCACCTTTCGCCTGCCTAGCGGCAGCATCCAGGCGGGCGAGCCGCTTCTGGAGGCGGTGCAGCGCGAGCTGCGGGAGGAGACGGGCCTCACGGGGCGCGTGCTGCGTTTCCTGGGCATCCTGCATTACCATTTTACCCGCTGTGCGCAAGAGCAGGAACGCGCTTCCTACGTCTTCTTGCTGAGCATCGGCCCGGAGCCGGTGCGCCCGGAAGATGAAAGCGAGCAAATCACCCTTGCCCGCGAAGTCCGCCCGGAAGAACTGCATGCGATCGCCCAGAGCCTGGAGCATATGGGCGGCGAATGGGCGGTGTGGGGGCGCTTTCGGGCGCTGGCGCACGAGTTTGTGGCGAGCGTGATGCGTGATGCGTGAGGTCACATGGGGCGTAATAAGTAAACCGTAATAAGTAAACCGTAATAAGTAAGGTTGCCCTGACGGAACTTTTGCAGTTCTTCGTCGGATCTGCCTGGCAGGACTCTCGCAGAGCATCGAGCGTATCGCCATGGCGTTCTTTCTTGTTACGGTTTACTTATTACGGTTTACTTATTACGCTCCCTGGCGGCCTTGTGCGCAATAGGCAAAGATTGTTGAGGGCGAGTATTGGACGAGTACGATGTCATCGTCGTCGGCGCGGGTCACGCCGGCTGCGAGGCGGCGCTGGCGGCGGCGCGGATGGGCTGCCGGACGTTGCTCTTGACCATGAATCTGGACCTGGTGGCGCTGATGCCCTGCAACCCGGCCATCGGCGGGCCGGCCAAGGGGCACCTGGTGCGCGAGATCGACGCTCTCGGCGGCGAGATGGGCCGCGCTACGGACCGCACCTTTATCCAGATCCGCATGCTCAATGTGGGCAAGGGGCCGGCGGTGCAGGCGCCGCGGGCGCAGGCCGACAAGCGCCTGTATTCCCTGACCATGAAGCATACCATCGAGGGCACGCCCAACCTGCACCTCAAGCAGGCCATTGTGGAGGGGCTGTGCCTGGAGCAGGGGCGCGTGGCTGGCGTGGTCACGCATCAGGGGCGCACCTATGGGGCCCGGGCGGTGGTGCTGACGACGGGCACCTTCCTGCGCGCGCGTATCACGACGGGGGAGCACTCGATGCCGGCCGGTCGCACGGGCGAGTTCCCGGCGAACGGCCTCTCCCAGTCGCTCCGTGAGGCCGGGCTGGAGTTGGGCCGCCTGCAGACAAATACGCCGCCGCGGGTGGATGCGCGCACCATCGACTATGCGCTCACCGTGCCGCAGCTGGGCAGCGAGATGCCCCTCTATTTCTCCTTTGATCCGCCTGACCCGATAACCTATCTGCCGCCGCCGCACCCGGTTTACCCGGTGCCGCAACAATCGGCCTGGCGCACTCAGTTGCCCTGCTACATGGTGCATACCAATGCCGAGACGCACCGCATCGTGCGCGAGAATCTGCATCGCTCGCCCATCGCCGCCGGCATCACCGAGGGCGCCGGCCCGCGCTACTGCCCCTCCTTTGAGGAAAAGATCGTCCGCTACCCCGACAAGGCGGCGCACCAGCTCTTCCTGGAGCCCGAGGGCATGGCGACCATGGAAGTCTATGTGCAGGGCCTTTTCACCAGCTTCCCCGAAGACGTGCAGCTGGCCATGCTGCACTCGATCCCGGCGCTGGGGCGCGCGGAGATCATGCGCCCGGGCTATGCGGTGGAGTATGACTATGCGCCCTCCAGCCAGCTCTACCGCACCCTGGAGGTCAAAGCAGTGCCGGGGCTCTTCCATGCCGGGCAGATCAACGGCACCTCGGGCTATGAGGAGGCAGCGGCCCAGGGGCTGATTGCCGGCATCAACGCTGCGCGTCGGGTGCGGGGTGAGGAGCCCGTGTTGCTGCGCCGCGACCAGGGCTATATCGGCGTGATGATTGACGACCTCGTGACCAAAGACCTGACCGAGCCCTACCGCCTGATGACGGCCCACGCCGAATACCGTCTGCTTCTGCGGCAGGATAACGCCGATCTGCGCCTCTCCCCATTGGGGCACGAGGTTGGGCTGGTCTCTGACGAGCGCTATCAGCGGGTCGAGGCCAAGCGGCAGGCCGTGCGTGCTGAGCTGGAGCGCCTGCACCATATCTGGCTGCCGGCAGAGCGCCTGCGCGAGCTGGACCCGGAGGGCCAGTCGGATATGGAGGGGGCCAGTGCTCTGCAGGCGCTGCGGCGCCCGGCCGTGACCTATGAGGCGCTCTGCCGGGTGGCGCCGCCTGCCGCCCCCCTGCCGCCGGGTGCGGCCGAACAGGTGGAGATCGAGGCCAAGTACGCGGGCTATATCGCCAAGCAGGAGCGCGAAGTCGCGCGCATGGCCCGGTTGGAGGAACGGCGTATCCCCAGCGATCTGGACTATGGGGCGATCACAGGGCTGCGCACCGAGGCGCGGGAGAAGCTGGGCAAGATCCGCCCGGCGACGGTGGGGCAGGCCGCACGCATCCAGGGGGTCAACCCGGCGGATGTGTCGATCTTGCTGGTCCATCTGCAGCGGCGTCGGGCCAGGTAGGCGCGCATCAGGAGCGATGGTCACAAACCCAAGGGTGATGGTGGCCGCTTTGGCAGCGGTGGGCGTGGCGCTGGGCTAGTCCTGGGCCGGGGCTGGATGCTGCTGGGGGTTGCCGCCGCCTGAGCCCGATTTTCCATGCTGAGGCGTCATTGCCGGGGCACCGGCCGGCGGCGCAGCGGTCGCAGTGAATACGGTTGTGGCGGTGGGCGCAGAGTTCGCATGGATATGGACCACCAAAGCACGGATGCTGCCATCGGCCTGCTCCAGGCCCTGCACTTCGGTGCGTGCGCCGAGAGCTGCGGCACCGCGGATGGCCGTCTGGCTATCAAAGGAAACGCGCCGGCCTGCGATAAGCCAATAGCTTGCGCCGATCTCATCGATGGTCCCGGCAAGCTTGGCAGGGATATCCTGTGGCGCATACACCACAATCGATGTGGCCAGCAGAGTGCCGTCGGGCTGGCGCTGGGCCTGCACTTCCGCCTGCCAGCCGCTGTTGGGCTCGCCGGTGATGGTTGTGGCGCTATTGATCTCGAAAGCCTGGCCGTCCACGGTCCACTGGTCACTGCTGGCCGCTTCAATGGCGCCCTGGAACTCGATCAGATCAACCTCTGGCTCTGAGCTGTGCTCTACCACAATCTTGCGCGCCAGGATGGAGCCGTCGCTATCGCGGGTCCCTTTGACGTCGGCCCAGGCGCCGACCGCCGGCGGGGAGGCGCTACTGTCGATCTGTGTGGCCGTGGTGATGCGCACTTGCAGCCCCGCAACCTCCCACAGATCCGGGGCCAGGCGGGTAATCAAGCCGGCAAAGTGCACCTGGCCTTCGCGTGACGGGGTGACGGTGCCCGCAGGGGACAATGGGCTGGCGGAAGGCGCAGGCGATGTGGTGACCGCCTGCGCCGTGGCGGCCGCGGGTGACGATTGGGCGTTGATTGAAGCGCCGGCGCTTGAGCGACCGGGATGCGGAGTGGCCCCGGCCGAGGCCCTCTGGGTCGACGTGGCGCCTGCTACGAGCGCGGCCGGCATGGCAGTATGGGCGACCTGAGCGCTGTTGAGCTTGGGTGAGGGCATGGCGGGCGCCAGCGTCTTGATGGCCTTGCCGATGAGGATGCCGTCGCTATTGCTCTCCGCACTCACCTGGACGGTCAGCCCCGGCGCAGGCTGCGGGCCGGCGAGCTGGGTGCTGGCGTTTATCTGGATGGTGAGACCGGCAGCCGTCAGGGTCGAGCCGTCATAGGCTTCCACGATCCCCTGGAAGCTGACGTGCGCAATTCGATGCTGTTTGACTATGGCCTGCGCTTCGTCCACGCGCCGCTGCTCGAGCGTGTGCTCCACAGCGATGCGTGAGTTCGGATCCAAGGTCAGGGCCAGCTGTACCGATTCGGCAGCAAGCTTGACGGGGTAGAGGGGGTCCCCCGGCAGGCTGTTCGCCGAAGCGATGGCCGACGTGCCGGCCAACAGGACGACGATTAACACGACCGCTGCCACGGTGCTGGCCAGGCCCCGCCGCAGCAGGGGGGCGAAGAACCCCGCCAGTCGCTGGACCCACGGCGCGCTGCGCCTGGCTATGCGTTGCCGGGCAGCCTGGCGCAGCACACGCTCCCGGCCTCGTGCCAGCGCTGCCGCCGCATTGGGTGGCGCCGGGGCCGCCTCGTGCACACGCTGCGCTATCGCCAACAGGGGCGCCAGTTCTTCTCTCAGCTCGGGATAACCGGCCAGGCATGCCTCTGCGGGCTCTCCGCGCTGCATGCATAGCAAGCATTGCTCCAGGGCTTCCTCAATCTCCCCCGGACGCAGCATGACTCAACTCTCCTCCGCCTCAAGAATCCGGCGCAGGGAAGCCAGGGCTCGGAATTGCAGCGACTTGATTGCGCCCTCGGTCTTGCCCATGATCTCAGCAACCTGGGCGTTCGTGAGGTCCTCAACGAACTTGTACGTAATAACCTGCCTCTGCTCTTCCGTGAGCTGCCCGATGGCCAGGCGCAGGCGATCGTTCTCCAGACGGCGCTCGACGGTCTTGACGGGGTCCTGATCTCCAGCGACGATGCGCTCATCGAGAGGGGCTGCGCGGTCCTGCTGGGTGCGACGGAAATGATCCACAACCAGGTTGTGGGCGATGCGGTAGAGCCACCCCGAGAAAGAAACTTGCCACGATTTGCTCGATTGGATGGCTTCCAGCATCTTGATGAAAACGGCGCCAGTCAGATCCTCGGCCAGTTGCGTGTCGCCCAGGCGGTAATATATATAGTTATAGATGCGGCCCGCGTAACGATCATAGACCTCGCCAATGGCCGGCAGGTCATATTCTTGCACGCGGTCCAGCAAAGAGTTGTCTTCGCCTGTGCGCATCACGCACGTTTCTCCCTTAGAGACGCCAAGAGGCCTGAAAGGATACGGTGACACTTCTGTAACATACCACGACCGGCCCGAGTCGTCAAAGAGTGAGTATGATAGAGTTGACAGTGCGGGGCGGGAATGATCAGCTTGTATGAATTGCAGGAGCTTGTGGAACTAACGGAACTGAGGAAGCAACAGGCAAAAGGTCAAGCGCTGCGCATCAGAGCCGAGGCTGATTGTGCTGCGAGCGGAACGTGAGGCGATCTCTACCCTCTGAATTCCTCCAGTTCCCTCAATTCGCTCAGTCCCTACGAGTCGTTACCTGCGCTTGGGCTTGCGGCGCGCAAAGATCTCCAGCCAGGCCTCGACCTCGCTGGCCGAGGGCGGCCTTTCCTTTTCACTGGGTCTTCGTGGTGCGTTCTGGGGGGCGGGCTGCAGGCGGCGGGCGAACTCTTGAGAGGAGATGACGTTGGCGCCGAGGCCGCGCACTTCGGCCTGCACGGCGCGGTCCGAGGTGACGACCTGGCAGGTGCTGCCGCCGCGTGCCCGCACCAGGCGGATGATGACATCATCGGCGCGTTGCCCCGCGCGGGCATAGACCACGCGCAAGCCGCCCTCTCGCCTCCCGCCGCCGGGCAGCCCCCCTTGCGGTCCGGAGTCAAAGACGACGACCATCTCATCGCGGCGCCGGCTCTGGTAGCTGGCCAGGCGCTCGAGGAGCTGTTCCTCGTCATCAGGGTCAGAGAGCGAGATGTTTCGCATCTGCCCGATCAGGTTGTGGCCGTCGATGATCAGTGGCATGGACTCATTCTCGGGGTACCAGGGTTGATGGAGATGGCCTTAGCATAGTCCGAGTGGGCCAAGTGTGCAAGTAGGGCGGTGAGCGCACAGATTGTGCCTGCCCATCGGAATGGGCCGTCTGGGACGGCGGCAAACAGGTGTACCTCGCCTGGTTCTCCTTGCCACTGTATTTCCGTGAATAGTCCTTCAGAAATCGGTGAGGCTCACATCGCAATGCTCGCGTTGGCCGCAACGGGTGCAGCGCTGCGGTTCCCGATGCTGCGGCTCGGGCGGCTGGCTGGCCTCACGCAGGGCGCGCATCTCTTCCAGGCAGGCGATGACCTCTTGCCGCAGGCCGGGCGTATAGGGTATCTCAAAGGTCTGCTCGCGGTAGCGCAAGAGCCCGTGGGTGGGCTTGACGCCCGTATCCTCCTCCACGAGCAGCAGATAGGCGCCGAGCTGGAGGACGTCGCCCGTATAGGGGGCAGGCGCCGTGCGGCCGGGTTTGACCTCAACGGGCACCAGCCCGCGCCCCGTCTTGACCAGATAATCGGGCCGGCCGGCCAGCCGGTAGCGCGCCGAGTAGAGGGGCTCCTCACACTGGCGCCAGGCGCCCATATCGGCGCGGACAATGCGCCCCTCCGGCAATCCGAGCCCGGCCCGGTCCCGGCGGCTCCACTGCCAGAGCAGGTAGGCTGCCAGGCCTGCGAACAGCCCCAGCAGGACGAGCCCCACCCCCCAGAGGATCACGATGGCGCCTTGGTACGCGGCGCGATGGTGATCGGCACGCCCTGCGGATGCCATTGGGTCAGCCACAGCGCATCCTCGGGCCGCAGACGAATGCAGCCGTGGGAAGCCGGGCGGTTGCCAAAGGCATCCATATCCTGGTAGACCTTCTGGCCGTTCTCCCAGACGTAGGGGGCGCCGTGGATCAGGATATCGCCGGCGCTCTTGAACAGGAACCACCCGTTATCCGCATAGACACCGAAAGCGTGGAACGTGCCGACATAGTAACCCACACGCCCCGACCAGGGCGGTGTGGATTCGCCGGGTTGGCCGGTGCCGGTGCTGCAGGGGAATGATTTCACCTCGATGCCGTTTTCATAGATGTGCATGATCTGCGCATCCTGATCCACAAAGATGGCGCGGGATGTGATGGGAACGCGCGTGGGCGTTGGGCTCGGCGTGGCAGTTGGGGCCTCGGTTGGCGTGGCGGTGGGCGAAGGAGTCGCGGTGTTGGTCGGTGTGGCTGTCGGCGCTGCCGTCGCTGTTGGCGGGATGGGAGTGTCGGTTGGCGTCGGGTTGGCGGCGATCGTCGCCAGCAGGTCGTGCAAGCCGGCGTGCACGGGCACATTGGGCGCCAGGGTGGCGACCATAAGCGCCGTAAACGCAACCAAAAAGCCGAGAACGATCGGGGTACGAAGCCTCAAACGATGCCTCCCATGAACTCGTGCAGCAAGAGCAGAATGCCTGCCGCAACGGAGATGATTGCGATTGTCAGCCCGCAGAGAGCTACCTTCCGCAGGCGGATACTGCGTTGGGCGCGGAGCCCGTGGCCTTCATGCCGGGCCTGCCCCTGCGCCAGCGCGCGCACGTTCGCAGAGGGTAGACCCTGCACCCGGCTGAGCCACCAGGCGCGCCGGCAGTAGCTGTATTCGCCAAGCTCGCTGGCGCTGATTATGGGCCCGGCTCGTCGTTGATCGTTCACCGCTCTCCTCGGGGCGGGTAGCGCTGCTCGAACTGCTGGAGGGCCTCCTCCAGGCGCTGCTGGCGGATGGCGACCGTCAGGTCACCGCGCGTGCGCTCGAGCACGCCGCGCACCATGTCGGTGGTGCGGCGCAGACCCGCTGTGAGGGCATCGGGAAAGTCAATCGTCACCAGGACATCATAGATGTCGTCCATGGCGCTGAGCATGGTCTCGGCGGTGGAAATCTCGCCGCGCCGTAGAGCATCCAGGGCATAGCGGCGCAGCTCGCCGGCCGCTTCACCCAGGCCGTTCAGATAGGGCGCATACTCTACGCCGAGTTGTTCCGGCTCGGGCAGGTCATGCCCCTGCACCAGAGCAGCCGTGATGTTGGCCTCGGCATACTCCTTGAGAGCGTCCTGGGTATAACCGGCAAAGTAGAGGTCCGGGTAACCTTGCAAATCATTGACCATGGCGGCAGCGGCCGCATGGGCCTCATCCAGCAGCTCGCCGGCCGTGCCGAACTCGTTGCGATGGGCGGCGCGGATGGCGTTGGCGCAGAGGCGGATCAGCTCGCGGCTGCGCCCCACGGCCAGGTCGCGGGCTGCATTCTTTGTGGTCAGGTTCTCACGGATGCGCTCCGTGATGGCATCCAGGTTCTGTAGCATTGTGTCTCCTCTGAAGCTGGGAGTCATGCCTCGTATGGAAATAACGCCGGCATGTAGAATCGTCCTCCCATTGTTCTCATCGTATGTTGTGCCCCAACAGTGACCGAGCTCGTATGGTCGGGCTATGCCAGGGCGGTCTCCAACCCCAACTGGTATTTGTCGGCGCCCAGGCTATTGGCTCGCAGCTGCGATTGTTGGCTCTTCTCGACTTCGCCCAGCCGGGCATAGAGCCGGGCCAGCTTTTGGTGGACGGCAGCCTGCGTCGCCGGGCTGGGGCAAAAAGCGGCAGCCTTTTCCAGGTTCTCTGCCGCCAGGCGCAGGTGCCGCAGCCGCTGGTAGACTTCGCCCAGGGCGTAATACGAGAGGTACTGCTCTGGGTCGGCGCGGATGGCGCGCTGAGCGGCGTCGATCGTCTCGGCTTCGCGCCCGGGCTGCACCGCCAGGGCTGCTGCCTGTTTGGCGGCCTGGAAGCTCTCTCGCTGCAGCGGCGTCATGTTGAGGTACGACTGGAACTCATTCAGCCCCGGATGTTCGGGCGCCAGCGCCAGCCCCTCCCGGCAGATGCGGCAAGCTGATTCCTCATCGCCCATGCGCTCGTGGCAGCGGGCGATATTCAGCAGCAGCTGAGCTTTCTGGGTTGGGTTATCGGCTAAGAGCTTGAGCGCCTGCTGGAACTCGGCGGCCGCTTCGCCCCAGATATTGCCCGGGGCGGAGCCGTCAGGCGACGGGCCGGCCTCTTGACCCGCGTGACGATCGGTGTCTGACCCAGCCACCTGATTCTGCGCCTGGGCGTAGAGGATCGAGCCCATCGTCACATGCGGCAGCGGGTGCTCAGGCATGCGGGCAGCGATATCACGGCACAGCGCCACGGCCTCAGCGACCCGGTGGGCCGTGCTCAGGGTACGGGCCAGCAGACAGGCATATTCGACATTATCCGGCTGCCGGGCTACAGCGCGCTGCTGATACTCGATCGCCTGGGTGTATTGCCGGAGCTGGAAATAGCGCCGGGCTGCATTCATGAGCAAGGCCGGGTTCTCCGCATCGGTCTCCAGGGCCGCCAGAACTTTGCTCAGCTCAGGGTCTGGCGGCGGCTCTGGCTCTGCACTGGGCGTCGCATCTGCCGGGGTGGACCCTGCGGCCTCCGGTGTTTCGCACCCGCGGAACGGCTGAGGCATAACCATGATGGGCGCCGGAGCGCCCCGGTTGATGCCGAGCGTCTCACGCACCAGGGCATGCTCCTGGTTCAGGACGAGGGTGCGGATATTCTTCGTCTGGTTGCTGAGCGGGTCTTCAAAGGTGTAGGTGCCGCGTAGGAAGATCAGATCATCCACCGCCTGGTTGAGCAGCACCATCAGTTGGTCGCGGCGCAGGTGCGGCAGAATAGCCGCGCGCATGATCTGGTCCACCAGGTACATAAAGGCGACATAGGGGCTGCGGCCCTCCAGGCCATCGGCGAAGCGGATGATGGCGGGCATCACCGTCTCGTCGATGGGCTCCAGGGTAGCTGCCTCGCGCGCGTCAAGCTCCTCGGCCTCCTGGCCGCCAGGCAGGCATGCCCAATCGACCAGGCCATCTTCCACAATATAGATCAGGCCGCGGCGTTCGGCTTCCTGCATAAAATGTTTGAACTTGGCAAAGCCGAAGTGACTCTCATCGAATTGGCGCAGGCGGCGGATCATCTCGTTCTTGATCCACGAGAGCAGGGCGCGGTCGCCATGCTGAGAACTGCGCACAATCTCGACGACCATTTCGAAAAGACGCTGCAGCTCGCCGTCGCGGCCGGCGTCGGGCGCCAATGCATGCCCGCGATAGGGCGGCACATCGACCGGGTCCACGTCCTTGTCATAATACAGGAACTGATCGACACGGTCCGCCAGGCGAGGTGAAGTGCTCCACGAGACACCCACCGCAACGACCAGCTTGCCGTAGGGGCGCAGGGTGTTCACCATATGGATGAAATCCCCATCGCCCGAGGCCAGGATGAACGTGCCGATGTTGGGATGGTTATGACAGCACTCCACACAATCGGCGGTCAGCTTGATGTCGACCGAGTTCTTGCGCCGCCGGACCCCGGTGCTCTCTGTGACCACTCGCGTGGGGACATAAACTGGCTCTATGCCCGCCGCATACAGATTCTCCGGGTCCGACTGATGCCAATCTTCCTGCCAATCGGCATAGGCGTTGGCGATGACGAGCCTGCCAAAGGTCTCGGCCGTCTCGCGCAGCGACGAGACATTCACGCGCAGGTTCGCCTGGCTGAGGCTGATCTTCAGGTTTTCCCAGTCGATGAACAGGGCTACATCTTGCGAGTGAACCTTGTTTTGCAGGCCAGAACGGGCCTGGCTTGCCGGCATAATACCTCCTTGCGATATATACATCTCACAAGGTCAACCGTATACACCAACCGGGGTAGGAAGAATGCGCCGGGCCGTCTCTACTTTTGCCTAAAGTCGGCGACACCGACATAGCCGAACTTGGACTTGACGTCGACGGGCTGCATGGGCACCCCCTCAAGGCTGACGGTAAAAGTCAGCTCGTTGTTCAGGAACTCGAACTTGTAGGTGCCATCGGTGGCGGTCGTCACGGTGTTGTGCCAATCATAGGCCGAGAGCCGTACCTTCACGTTGGGCACGGGCTTATCTTGAGTATCGACGACCTGCCCCTGGATGGTGGCCCAATCGTGGGTGCGGAAGGTATTATCCTGATAGCCTTTGAAGGTGCCCACAAAGGTGCCGCTGGGCACGGGGGTCTCGTCGGGCGCCTTCGTGGGGGTTGGCGCGGCGCACCGTTGGGCGGCGTCATCGCGTTTGGCGGCTACGTCGGCATCTGTGGCGAGGGCGAGGGCGGCGTTGTAGTACTTGACGGCATCGCACCAGGTGCCCGCCTTGCCGGCGGCATCGCCCGCCGCGACATCGGCCTGGCGCAGGCGTTGCGATGTATCCAGGTAATCAGGCTTGATCGCATAGAGCGCTGAGAAACGCTTGATCGCCTGCCCCCAATCGACGCCCCAGACGCTGATGGCGCTCTGATAGAGAGTCGCCAGCTGCAACTGGCTCTTTACATCGGGGTTATCGGGTTGCAGGGTCAGGGCCTGGTTGAAGAGGCGGATCGCTTCCTCCAGGCTGCCGTCGTTGACCCGTTTGATGCCGCTATTGGTGTAGGCGCCTACGAGCAGGCGCTGGACGGTCGCCTGCTCGTAGGAGGGATCCAGTTTTTCCAGGGTTTCGAGAGATTGGATAGCGTCATCCCATGCGCCCTTGTCATAGGCCGCCTGGCCGTCCGCCAGGAGTTTGGGCGCCTGCCCCTGGGCCTGGGGTGTGGGCGTGGGCTGATTGGACGCCTTTTGGCGGGCCTCGAGCAACTGTTGTTCGGCTTCTGGAAAGTCAGGGCGCAGGCGCAGCGCCTGCTCAAACTCGGCGGCGGCGCGCTCATAGTCGCCATTCTGCATGTCGGTCAGGCCTTGAGTATAGTAGCTTGCCGCGGCCTGGTTCTGTTTCTGCGTGCGCAAGCGCATGCCCTCGTTCCAGCCCAGCAGCCCCAGGGCGACGGCGAAGAAGACAAAGCAGCCCGCCAGGATTCCCAGCCCGAGGGGGCCGATCAGCACATTACGGCGGCGCCTGGGCTCGAATGTCGGCTCGTTACAGATCTCGCGGCCGGGCACGATGGGCTCTGCAGGGGCTTGATCGGCCAGCCAGGCAGGAGATTCTGAAGGCGTATCAGCCTCGAGCGGCTCAGTGGGAGCCTGGCTTTCACGCTCAGCCCCAGGCGCAGCCAGAGGGATATCCAGCGCCTCGACGGTGGGCGGCTCAGCAGCAGGCGCCGGCTTGGGTTCAACAGGTTCAGGCTGGACCTCGGACGGCGAGGTCTCTTCCCGCGCCGGCGCAACCGGGTCCGCAGGCGTCGGCCGGTCGGGCGCTGCGGCAGCGGGTCTTACGGCAGCCCCGCACTGCGGGCAAAACGCTTCTGTGCCCAACAGGGGCAAGCCACATTTCCCACAGACCATAGGTGGTTTTCTCCTACTGATCGACCCGACGCCAGTGCGAAATCGCACAGCCTGTTTCGCTCTCGCTCGTCGCCTGGCATGCAGAAATCGTCTTGCCGGGCAAGAAAAGGCTACTGCGATTTCGCCCCAGAGGGCGTCTGGCAGATTGTGTTCTGGGTGTAATGTGACCAACAGGCTGCGCAAACCGATGCCGATGGTGCGGCCTGTTGCCATGATCAGGATAACTGTTGCATCGTCCTCGTTCTACGAACATCAACTCTGGATTATAACCGTTTCCTGGTAGTTGTCCAGGCACCCGCCTTGTACGCAGATTGCCCAGTTCTGCCGACAGTGATATAATACAGCGCCGTGGCCGTGCATCTCCGGCCCGGTTTCGGCCCACTCCAGTCCAAGGAGCGCAGTACATGCTCAAGGTCCTGGTTTCAGCGGTGCAAGAGGTCTATTCTGGCCAGGCCGCCAAGCAACAGGTCGCCGCGATCAGCCAGTTTCACCGTATCCAAGCCAGCCCCGGTTTTCGGGCCGCCGCCCAGTACTGCCTGCAGCAACTATCCTCCTGGGGCGTAGAAGCCGAAATCCTCTCTTTCCCAGCCAATGAGCACACCACCTACTGGACCGAGCCTCTGTTCCAGGAATGGGATGCCTCGGAGGCAACCCTCGACTTGCTTCTGCCGACGGGCGAGCGCCGACGCCTGGCCGATTTCCGTGTGGATCCCATCTCTCTGATTCAGCGCAGCCTGCCGTTCACCGGCGAAGCCGAGGTGGCCGTCGTGGCGGGCGGAAGCGCCGAGGCCGACTATGACGGCCTCGACGTGGCGGGTAAGGTGGTGCTGGCGCAGGGCGATATCGGGGCGGTCTACCGGCTGGCTGTGCAGGAGCGGGGAGCGATCGGTATCCTCTATGACGGCATGCGCGAAACGCCCCCCGTGCGGGCGCGTATTGACCTGCCTGACGACCGCCAGTACACATCCTTCTGGTGGCGCCTGGGTGAGCAGCCGCGTTGCTTTGGGTTCGTGCTGACCCCCCGGCAGGGCGACGAGTTGCGGGCGCTGGCCCGGCGAGGGCCCTTGCGGGTGTGGGCGCACGTGGATGCGCGCCTCTACGAGGGACAATTGGAAGTCGTTTCGGCGCTGATCCGCGGGCACAGCGACGAAGAGGTGGTTGTGGTGGCCCACCTCTGCCATCCGCGGGCTTCCGCCAACGACAACGCCTCGGGCGCGGCGGCATTGCTCGAGCTGGCGCATACCCTGCGCACGCTGATCGATGCCGGCCGCCTGGCTCTGCCGCAGCGCAGCATTCGCCTGCTCTGGGTGCCTGAGATGACGGGCACGGTGGCCTACCTGGCCACCCATGAGGAAGAGATCGGCCGCATGGTGGCCGGGCTGAATCTCGACATGATAGGCCAGAACCAGGCGCTCTGTGGCAGCGTCTTTGTTATAGAGCGGCCGCCCGAGGCGGCGGCGAGCTTTGCCGGTGACTTGATTGAGGCCCTGCGCGATCGGATGCAGGAGGGCGCCGCCAACCCGGGGGGCTGGGCGCGCTATCCCCTCTACCGGCAGGCAGTCACGCCCTTTATGGGCGGCAGCGACCACATGATTCTTTCGGACCCGGCCGTAGGTGTGCCCACGCCCATGCTGATCCAGTGGCCCGACAAATTCTACCACACCTCCGCCGATACGCTCGACAAGGTCGATGCTGGCATGCTCGCCGTCATCGGGGGCCTGGCAACGGCCTATGCCTACTTTGTGGCCGCGGCGGGAGAGCAGGAGGGGCGATGGCTGGCGGGTGAGATAGTCGCGCGTGCCCAGGCAACCCTGGCCCGCGTGGCCCAGGATGGCTACACGCGCGCCCTCGAGGCCGGCGGGCCGGCGGCGCTCAAGCAAGCCTGCCGGCGCCTG
>Ga0078972_1007022_pt1 | contig 25724 bp, 18 predicted proteins | sample YelNatPaOPGAMG01_FD_67568 | JGI IMG/M metagenome (GOLD analysis project Ga0078972, IMG submission 67568) | Hot spring thermophilic microbial communities from Obsidian Pool, Yellowstone National Park, USA - OP-RAMG-01 (SPADES assembly) (version 2) | ecosystem: Environmental > Aquatic > Thermal...
ACACGGCGGCCTTGTGCCGCTAAGAGCGTCTCAATGTAGTGACTGCCAAAGCGCGTTAAGCGATCACGGTTCTCAACGACAATCGTGCCTATGCTCGTATCGGCTAACAACTTCTCAAGTTTTGGACGTTGGTCATTCAGACCAGAGGCAATCTCGATGACCTCCTTGCTCACCTGATAGCCTTTAGCAGCGGCGTAATCTTTCAGGCGTTGCATCTGCCGTTCCAAGTCTGCTTTCTGGTCTGCCGATGAGACTCTGGCATACAAGGCTATCCGACTAGCGACTGACTTCTTATCGGTGTTGTCTCTTACAATAATTATGCCGGTAGCGGTCTGGTAAGCATCTAACATACCAGCCCGATACCAACGATAAGCTGTTTTGTAGGTGACACCCACCTTTTTTGCATAGTGACTCAGTTTCATAGGGAAAGTTTACCATAAATGGATAAACTTGTCAACACTTTTTGCAATCAGTTCTCACCCTCAACCTCAGTGATTCTGTCGTGTCTCTTTTGGGGGGGCAAGCTGAAAGATTAGCGCAAGGATTGGAATGCTGGACCTCAGCTATTATTGCCGCTTCACGAGAGAACGAAAAGGCTTTCTACCCTGAAGAATGGTGTTTCTTGGCGGATGTCTGCAATGGCTATCCTTGGGAGCTAGAAGAATCGAAGTTGGACCCAGGGGCCTTGATGGCCCTGGAAGTAGCTGATGCTCACAAGCTGGGCGGTGCAGGCTACCGCTGGTTTGGCGAAGAGGAGGACGAGCTTGCCGCCAGGCTTGCCACAGCGCCTACGGAATCCATGAAACAGGCAGATGCGCGTGTGCGCAATCTGGTTTTGAAATTAAACTCTCTTGACTATGTTCATGGTTGCGCCGTAGCTTTGGCTATTATCTGGTTTTGGGACCATCCTGAACAACCGATTACGGACCCTTGGTGGACTGTCGATTTTCGGTTGAAATATCGTAAACAAGCTGAGCCGGTTGCTTGAAAAAAGTTGCTCCTCTTGTTCCTAGTTGTGGTAGCTAGGAACACAGGACCTTAGCGAAAGGAGCTTATGATGAACCTGTCTACGAAGAACACCTTGATTTTAGCAACCATTGCGGTTGGCATTTTTGTGGCAGGGATTGTGTTTACCCTGATCATCGGTCTTGTCCTTGCAGCTGCATTGCCAGAAGGACCGGAAAATAATACTTTGCCGCAACCAGCGCAGAAAAAAATACCTTCACCTATGGTCCCGAATACGGGCCCACGTCTATATCCAGAAAATAGGATAATACCATCGCCTCGCCCTAATTTCCCTCCTGGACCTCCCGTCCGCGTGGCCCCTGTTCCGACAATTGAACTACCATTCCAAAAATTTAGGGAATCTTTGGAACCAGGAGATTCTGAAACTCCAGGTGGTGGTATACGTTTTGACATCAAAGCACCCAATGAAAGAAACCAAGGAACAGACTTAGCGCAGGCACCTACAAAACAAGAGCAATGAACAAGTTTTAACAGCAACTATTATTCAATATTGGCCCTCTGTTACCAGAGGGCCAATAGTTTTGCTGAACTATGGAATTGGCCGAAATAAGCAAAAAACTCGAAAGACTCGAAACTTTTCCGAAGGATTGGGATTCTTACGGCGGCTTGCCGTTGAAACCTGAAGTGAAGTACCTCGTCCTTCAGGTATTAGGACCTGTGCAGAGAGATAATTTGCCTACGCCGGCTGTTGTCCTAGGACCTGCTGGGACCATCCAGCTGGAATGGCGCAGCAATGGGAAAGAACTAGAAATTGAAATAGCTAGGGACAGCATTTATTATGCGAAAGCATTAGCCAACGGCGCTATTGAGGAAGGAGAAATTGCTGTAGGTCCGCCAGGGCGGTTGCGGGAATTGCTCGCTTGGCTCCTCTGTGCTTAGAGAATACATATTCTCACCACTGGGACAGGAAATTCTCGGTTGGTACGATTGCTGGTTCATTCTGGGGAGGACGACCCAAAGGCAGTTCACTCTGCAAACGTGCAGCCAGGGCCAGATCGGGCCAAATGCGGTTGGTGGCATCGTCGATCATGCTGATGAGGACCACCTCCTCGCCGCGTCCTTCCAGCCAGTCGTGAATCGAGGCATCCATCTGCACCAACTCGCCGAAACAGGCGCGGCGGGGGCGACGACTGCGGTGCGTTTCTCGGCGTCGTTGCCGTTGCCAGAGTCCTTCGGCCATCAGCCAACGGCGGAGCGTCTGGGCACCGACGTGCAGACCGTGTTGGGCCAGTTTCTCGCTGGCGAAGGTGGGTCCGAAGTCGGCATAGTGCTGGCAGTAGGTAGCGAGGACGGCCTGTCGAAGCTTGTGGTCGGGCTGGTGGTTGGACGGTTTACCACGCAGGCCATGGACGATGGTGGCATCGCCGCCGACTTGCAGTCGTCGCAGGATGCGTCGGACCTGGCGAGTGCTTTTGTCGAGCAGCCTGGCAGCCTCGGCTTGGGTGCGTTCGCCGCCTAAGACGGCGTGCATGATTTTGAGGATATCGCGTTCCTTCTGACTCATGGGTATCCGGTCGTGGGAAAATACGCTGATAGACATGGTTCCTCCTTGGCCTGAGCAAAGAGGACATTTCTATTGCGTTAAGACCGGACATTTCTATTGTCGTTCAACAGTCCGTAACACGGGCGCGGAGAACACAAACAAGAGCCGATCTTGCATTATTTCGCCGATCGGGAAAAGATACCAGCGAACGCCCGGCGTTCCGAACATGGAGGTGGGACGTGAAAAGGTATTGGTTTCTGGGGACAATGATGGGATTGCTGTCCGTACCTTGCCGCGCTGGTCGGGCTGAGGGGCCGGAGGTTTGCAGCGAACGGACAAGCAATACGGCCATCGCTCGATGGATCGTCCAGCTGGGCAGCAATGACTTCTGGAAGCGGGAACAAGCCAGTCAGCAGCTCGGCCATATAGGCGAAGCGGCTGTACCACAGCTCCGTGCCGCCCTGAAAAGTCCTGATCTTGAGGTGCGTTATCGCGCACGAGACGTGCTTCACGATATTCATCAGCGCCTGTATAGCCAACGTCTGGCCCTGGAGGGACACGGCGACGTCGTCGTCAGTGTCGCCGTCTCGCCAGATGGTCGCTATGTCCTTTCCGGCAGCAACGACGGTACTATCCGCCTGTGGGATCTGGAGAGCGGCAAGCAGGTTCGGCAGTTGCACGGCCGTCACGGCTCAATTTGGGCGGTAGCGTTTGCTCCAGACGGCAAGCACGCCCTGGCCGGCGGACAAGCCAGCGGAGTGGTCTTATACGACCTGAGCACGGGAGAGCAGGTGCGTTCGTTCGGCCCTCATCCGGATGCGGTGCGGGCTGTCGTCTTCACTCCCGATGGCCGCCGCGCCCTGTCCGCCTGTTTTGATGGGGCCTTGCGTCTGTGGGAGGTTGAGACCGGCAAGCTGTTGCGCGAATTTACCGGACATAAAGACTCTATTATATGCGTGGCTTGTTCGCCGGACGGCCGCCACGCCCTCACAGGAGGACTCGACAACGGCCACCGCGTGCGCTTGTGGGACCTGGACAACGGGCGCGAGCTGCGCCGCTTCGGCGGCCACGATGAACGTATCATGAGCGCGGCCTTCTCGCCGGACGGCCGGCTGGCCGTCTCCAGCGGCTGGGACGCTACCGTCCGGCTCTGGGACGTGCAAACCGGCAAAGAGGTGCGTTGTCTTCGCGGCCACCAAACCCATGTCTACTGCGCTGTGTTTTCACCCAGCGGCAAGTACATTATTTCCGGGGATGAGCATGGTGAGCTGTTCGTGTGGGACACGGCCAGCGGCGAGCACTTGGAAACATTCGAGCCAGGGCACAAGGGGCATATCAATGCCCTCGCGCTGACCAGCCGCGGCCGCCGCCTGGTATCCTGCGGCGGCGACCGTACCGTACGCATCTGGCTGGCCCCGGAGTGAAGAGGCTTCCGCGCCTCATCCGAAAGAAACCATCAGGGCTTCGGGCGCCCAGCGGGGACGGCACCAAAGGTTGACGCAACAGATGGACAGGAAGGCAGGTAGGTGCAACAATGGCATGGCTGGCTTTTGTACTTGGCACGAGTATATTGTGACACTTTTTCCTCTCCCCTTACCCTCACTCTCTCCCTTTCCTTCCTTGTGGGAAAGAGTTGGGGGGAGAAGTTGTGTCCAATTCAGCCGGGAGTAGTATAACACGACCGTCCCTTATTCCCTCTCTGTCATTCTGTCATGAGGTGAAGTGTAAGAAATTTAGAGAGTACAGATGTCTTCTATGGATGAAATCTATCTGGTGACGGGCGGGGCGGGGTTTATCGGTTCGCACCTGGTTGAAGCGCTGGTCCAACAAGGACGGCGTGTCCGTGTACTCGACGATTTCAGCACCGGACTTCGAGCCAACCTGATCCAGGTAAGGCCCGCGCCCGAGATCCTCGAAGGAGATGTGGCCGACCCTGCGGTGGTCCAGCGAGCCGTCCAAGGCGTCGGCGTGATCTTTCATTTGGCCGCCCTCCCCTCGGTGCAGCGCAGCATCGAAGCGCCCGCTGAGGTGCATCGCGTCTGCGCCCATGGTACACTGAACGTCCTCGACGCCGCTCGCCGCGCCGGTGTGCGTCGGGTCATTTACGCCGGCAGTAGCAGCGCCTACGGCATCCCCGCCGGTGAGGTGCAAACCGAGAGCGATCCTCTGGCACCCCTCTCGCCTTATGCCGCCGCCAAGCTGGCCGGCGAACTGTATGCTCAAGCCTTCACGGCTACCTTTGGCCTGGAAACGGTGCGTTTGCGTTTCTTCAATATCTTCGGGCCGCGCCAACGAGCCGATAGTCCCTATTCCGGAGTAATCGCCCTGTTTGCGGCGGCCCTGAGTACGGGCCGCACGCCGACGATTTATGGCGACGGCTTGCAAACTCGCGACTTCACCTTTGTCACGGACGCGGTACAGGCCATGATGCATGCGGCCCAGACGCCGGGTATTTCCGGCCGCGTTTACAACATCGGCACCGGTCGCGGTCTCAGCATCCTGGAGCTGTTGGCTGTCCTCAACCGTCAGCTAGGCGCCAATGTCCCGCCGCGCCATGCTCCTCCACGCGTCGGCGATGTGCGCCATTCTTGCGCCGACATTTCTCGGGCGCGGCGCGAGTTGGGGTACGAACCCGCGGTCGCCTTCGAGGAGGGACTGGCACGGACGTTGGCTTGGTATCGCCAGCAGATATAATGGATAAGAAGACCTCTGTTGACCAGGAGAATAGGATCATGTCCGCGTCCGGGGCGGAAGCGCTGACGCCGGTGGCCCTAAGCAAAGAAGGTACCGACCGCTTGATTATCCAATGGAGCGATGGGCACCGCAGCGTTTACACGTGGCAGCACCTACGCAACCATTGTCCTTGCGCGGGCTGTCGGGAAGAACGGAGCAAGCCTCCCGATCCCTTTCGTATTTTGAAGCCCAGTGAGCTGATACCGCTTGCTCCGCTGCGGATGCCGCCGGTCGGTCGTTATGCCTACAAGATTGTCTGGAGCGACGGCCACGATTCTGGAATTTACACCCTGGAACATCTGCGTTCGCTCTGTCAATGTCCACAATGCTCCGTCCGAGCCGCGCACCCGGCGCAAGCGAAGTAAGCGGCCCCAACGGCCGTTTACTCCACTTCGCTGCGTGCGCGTCTGAGATGGATTACCCGGAGAATACCCATGCAACCACCCGGAGGCCCGCCACAAAAAATCGCTCTACCGAATATTCACCACGTCATCGCCGTCGCCAGCGGTAAAGGCGGCGTCGGCAAATCGACCGTGGCCGCTAACCTCGCCCTGGCCCTGGCCCAGATCTCCCCCCCTGGAAAGGGAGAGATGGGAGGGGTGGGGCTGCTCGATGCGGACATTTACGGGCCAAGTGTGCCGATCATGCTGGGCGTCCGTGAGGTGGTCGATCAGCGTACTACGCCGTTGCCGCTGGAACGCTACGGCCTGAAACTGATGTCGATGGGCTTTCTGGTGCCGCCGGTGCAGGCGGTCATTTGGCGTGGCCCGATGGTGCATCGCGCCCTGGTGCAGTTTTTGACCGACATCAACTGGGGCCAACTCGATTATCTCGTCATCGATCTGCCTCCGGGCACCGGCGACGCTCAGTTGACGCTGACTCAGACGGCGCCCTTGTCCGGGGCAGTGATCGTCACGACGCCACAAGACGTGGCCTTGATCGACGCCCGCAAGGGCTTGGAGATGTTTCGTCAGGTGCGTGTGCCGGTGCTGGGCATCGTCGAGAACATGAGCTATTTTCAGGGCGAAGATGGCAAGCGCGTCCATCTTTTTGGTCACGGTGGCGGCCAGAAGCTGGCGGCCGAGGCCGGCGTGTCATTCTTAGGTGAAATTCCCATCGACCCGCGTGTTTCCGAATGCGGCGATCAAGGCGAGCCTATCGTCCATAAGTACCCCGACAGCGGCGTGGCCAAGGCGTACCAAGCTCTGGCGGCGACGGTGATCGAGCAGCTGGGACGCACCGACAAGGGGCCGGAGTTGCCGGAAGTGCAGTTGTGAGAAAGCGATTGCGGATCGCTTTCTCATCCGTTAAGCTGAAATGTCGCCGAGGACGTCCCGGAATACGAGTTTAGGCATGCGCGCACGTTTGATTGTCGAAAGCGGCGCGGCCTCTCCCCAGTTGTCGGACCTCTCGCCCAAGGAAACCATTCGGCTAGGCCGCAACAGTAAGAACGACATTGTTTTGGATGATCCCCACGCCTCGCGCTGGCACGCGGAAGTGTACTGCGACGGCCAAAATTGGTACATCCGCGATTGTGGCGCCACCAATGGCACCAAAGTCAACGGCATCAAAATCCACGAACCGACGTTGCTGGAGAACAATCACGTCATCAGCATCGGCGATACGCGCTTGCGCTTCACGCTCGATTCCTCCGCCGTGGGCACGGCGGAGCTGCCCATCCTCGCCGTGGAAGGCGGCACCGCGGAACAGGAGAATGGGAAAAGGTCGGAGCGCAAGGCCAAGGAAAAAGTCGCAACGACGCCTGGCAGCGACCTCAGCCAAACCATTCTCCACGCCGACGAGCTGACGGCGTTGCTTCAGTTCATGACGGCCTCACTATCGGAAACGACGCCGCATGGCTTGGTCACTCTGGCCTTGATGACGGTGCTGCGGCAAACGCAGGCCAATGTGGCGGGCTTTCTCAGCCTGGACGCCGACGATCCGGAGTTCCGCTTGGTGCTGCCGGCCCAGGCGGAGGTGGATACCCAGTTGAGCCGCAAACTGACGCAGCGCGTGCTTCAAGATAAGCGTGCGGTGTGGCTGGGCACGAGCCGAATGCGGGACCTGGACAGCGACAGCCTGGTCGGCTTCCGCGATGCCGTCGGCATCCCGCTGTGCGTCAGCCCCTTCGCTTCAACGGGCAGGATGCTCGTCTCTCCGAACGAGAACCCGCTCGCGCCGGAACCATTGGGCGCCTTGCACATCTACAAAAGCAACCGCTTCTTCACCGAACGGGAAGTGCGTTTCTGCGAAGTGCTGGCCGGCTGCTTGGCTGGCACTCTGCACGTTCTGCGGGCCCGCCGCGCCCTGGAAGCAGACAATACACGCCTCCGCGATCATTCCGCTGGCCCCTGCGATGTCCTTGTCGGCGACAGTGCGGCGATGAAACTGCTACGCCAACAGATTGCCCAGTTCGCACGCCTACCCTGCACCGTCCTCATCACCGGCGAAAGCGGCGTCGGCAAGGAACTGGTTGCCATTAGTTTGCACCGACAGAGTCTCCGCCGCGAAGGGCCCCTGGTCACGCTCAACTGCGGCGCCATTCCCGCTACCCTGGTTGAGGCGGAGTTGTTCGGCCACAAGAAGGGGGCGTTCACCGGCGCCGAAGGCGATCGGCCGGGTGCTTTCGTCCGCGCCGATCAGGGTACGCTGTTTCTCGATGAAATCGGCGATATGCCGTTATTGGAACAAGTCAAACTGCTGCGCGTTTTGGAGACGAAAAGCCTCCGCCATGTCGGCGGCGATGAAGAAATCAAAGTGGACGTCCGCATCCTTGCCGCTACTAACCGCGATCTCAAACGAGAGATCCAAGAAGGCCGCTTCCGCAAAGACCTCTTTTTCCGTCTGGGCACCACGATCTATGTGCCGCCCTTGCGCGAGCATCCCGAAGACATTCCGGCCTTGGTGGAGCATTTCCTGGCGCGCCTGGCCGTCGAGTATCGCCGCCGCTTAACGCTGTCCTCGGCGGCGCTGGAATGGCTCCAGAGCTACAGCTGGCCGGGCAATGTCCGCCAACTGCGTTCCGTACTGGAGACAGCAGTAGCGACGACGGACGGCCCCGTCATTTCGGTGCGCCATCTCGATCGCCTCCTGGTCGACGAGGCACCCAGCGCCGGCCCCGAGCAATTGCCGACGTTGAACCTGGACGAACTCGAAGCGCGGGCCATCCGGCAAGCGCTGGCGCAGACCGGCGGCAACAACACCCAAGCCGCCCGTCTACTTGGTATCCATCGCGATACGCTTATCTCCAAGATGAAGAAATTCGGCATCGAGCGCAAGACGTAAAGACCTCTCGGGTCCGTCGCTGGATTTGGGCAAGCGGGGTTATGGGAGTCTGGGCGAGCGGGGGGGGGGGGGGTCCCCGGGGGGGTTGCGGCGGGGGGGGGACCCCCCCCCCCCCCCCCCCGGGGGGCGCGGGGGGGGGGGGGCCCCCCCCCCCCCCCCCCCCGCCCATAACCACGCTCGCTGCCGGCCGAGCGCGCCATCACGCCTGCCGCTCGCGCAGCTTCTTGACGATCATGCTGGCCACGTCGATGCCCTTCGTGCCGCGGCCGAAGCCGGCGTCCATGCCGCAGGCCAGAGCATCCTCGTTCGTCACCTGCGTCCCACCACCGATGAGCAGGAAGCGGTCACGCACGCCCTTCTCCACACAGAGGTCGTTCAAGCGCTGCATGTTGAGACGATGCACGTCGCCGTGCGTGATGATCGTCGAGATCAGGATAGCGTCGGCAGCGTGCTCGATGGCCGCGTCGATGAGCTTCTCGACCGGCACTGAGGTACCCAGGTAGAAGCACTCAATGCCGAACCCCTCGAGGCCGCCGTGCTTGATGTCGAGGATCTCGCGCATGCCGACGGAGTGCTCGTCGTTACCGACAGTAGCGCCCACGACCTTAAGGCCATGTTCGGCCACGAAGGCGCGCACCTCGTCCGGCGAGAGCACCTCGGGTTTGCTGGGGATCACCAGCGTCGCCGGATCGACGGTGACATCGAGGCGTCCCTTCACCTCGAGCAGCGTGCCTTCGGCCGGGTGCATGACCTGCTTGTGGATCACCTCGCAGTCGCGCAAGTTCATGGCCTTGCCCAACTCCAGGGCAGCGAACTCCGCCACCCGTTCGCTGGCCGGCAGGAACATCGTGACGACGACCCAGCCGTCGCCCGCCCACTCGACCTCGGGTTTGATCAAGCCGCGCTCACGCAGCTCGGCCGTCTTGGCGAGGCGCACGTTGACGTTGTCCTCGGGATCGAGCTCGTCGATGAAAGGTACGCGCTCGCCGTCGCAGAGGGTGCAGCCGCCAATCAACTCACACGGCTTGCGCTCGCCGTCGCCCTCGCCGTAGCCCTCGGGCAGATGGTTCGCGCCGAAGTGGTGGCAGACCGGCGCCAGGTAGTCAGCCGCCCGCTCGACGATGCTGCCCGCCGCAACACCGCCATCGGCCTTGCGAGCAATGCCGTCGTCGTGTGTCTCTGGGTAGAGGCCCGAATCGACGAAGTAGGCTTGCTCCACCGCGGCAAAGTAGCCGCCGTCGCGGATCATCCCCTCCAGGAAGAGGACGGCTCGCTCCTTGAGCTCGCGGACTTTGTCCTTGACGTCGGGACTCTCGCGATCAACTTTGACGATATCGCGGAGGCCATCGAGCCCGACGAGCGCCTGACGCGCCGTATTGACGGCGTGCACGTTGTTGTAGTGCCAGGGCACGTTGCGGCCCTCATCCGGCGTGATTGTCGACTGAATGTCCGCCGAGGTCAGACGCGAGATGAGCAGGTCGAGCACGTGCGTGACCGTCGCCTCGCGCCCGCACGACTCGATGTAGCGCGTGTTTTGCTGAGCGCGCATCTTGTAGCCCTTGAACAGGTCGCGCAGGGCGATCGCGTAGGGCAGGTCAAGGCGCAGTTTGGGCGCCGGGGGCGCATCGGGCGGCACTGTCGAGAGGCAGATGTCCTCTTTCGGCATGCCAACCGCGACCGAGAAGGCGCAGTTGATGCCGTGCTGCACGAGCAGCTCGGGCATGACCTTCCAAGCCTCGCGCGCCGTGGCGTTCGCGTTGTGCGCCCCGTCGATCTGGGCCATGCGCGCGCTCGCCATGACCCGCTTGGCCTCGGCCGCGTCGACGAAGGAGCGGTACATGTTGATGTTGCGGTACAGGACGTTGTACTGGGGATCCTGGTGGGCCCCGTTCACGCCCTCCTCGGCGAACATCACGGCCATCTCGGGGCCAGCTACTCCGCTCACGTAGGAGTGGAAGTTGATCGGTCGACCGACCTCGTCCTCGATCAGGTCGAGGGCCTTGCGCGTCGCCCGCACCTGCTTGCGCGTAACGGCGATGCCGCCGACGCCCTCGGGCGTGCCCTCGAGGAGGCCGTCCATGTGACTTTGCCCGGCGGTGCGGATGACCATCATGTGGTCGGCACCGTGCCAGGCGGCCATGCGCATGCGGCGGATGTCATCTTCGAACCGCCCCGAGGCGATCTCCGTCGTGATCACCGTGTCGGGTTGCGGGTCGATGTTCCCGAAGTAGCGCGCCGAGGGTAACGGCACACTGCGCGCCAGGGACGGCGACGTCTCGCGATACTCGAACGGCCCGATAACCTGGTGCGGCACACGCTTGCGCCAGGTCCAGCCCTTCCGTCGCGGCCGGTAGTGCTCGAGGTCACGGAGAAGCTCGACGATGTCGAGCTTCTCCTCGGGCTGTAGGCCAGAGCGGGCCGGTGAGGTCTGCCGCTGGCCGTCTCTCCGTGCCTCAGTCATGGTGCACCGCCCAGTGCGCCTCGACCTCGTCCCAGCCTTCGCCGGCGGCCAGTCGCTCGGCTGCGGCGCGCACGTCGGTCCCCCACTGCTGGGCGCAGTAGAGCACGACGTGGCCGGCGCCGTGGCCAAGCAGGCCGCGCTTCTCGACCTCGCTCACGATGGCCATCGTCTTGCGCGAGTCGATGCCCATGCGCATGAGAACCGAGCGCTCGATCGAGGGCGACGTGTGCGTACGGGCGAGTTCCACCAAGGGGTCGACGATCTCCTGCACGAGATCCCAGAAGCGCCCCTCAAGCTGCTCGTCGGAGAGCCCGGCCAAGTGCTCCCGCCAAGCCAGATAGGTGTCTTCACGGGCCATCAGCTCACCTCCGCCAGTTCCCGCAAGTACTCCTCGACGCGCTCAACCGACGTATGCGTGTCGGCCGCCAGGAACTCAAGATCGGCGGCCGTCGGCTGGTAGCCCGCCGGCGCCGCGTGCAAGGCGTTGCGCACGTAGCTTTTGCGCATACGCTCCAGGTCGAAGTCGCGCGCCTGGATCTGCTCGGGTCGCTCGGGAATGACGATGACACTGCCCGGCTTATTGTCGGCCGGGTCACCGGCACGCACCTCGACGCCCATCTCCTTGGCGAAGTTGAGCTGCGCCCAGTGGTGCTTGCCGGCGCCGGTGTACTCGGTTTCCTGCACCACGACAGTCGCCTCGCGAGGCAGCTCGCGCGCCAGCGAGAAGGCCGCCGCCATGGCCGTGTTGCCCGCCGGGCCACGTTCCAGACCCTCGAGCTTCACGAGCGCCTCAGTCACGTAGAAGACCTCGCCCTGGGTCACCGTCAGGTAACGATCGATGTAGCGCAGCGGACGGGCCGCGTTGCGCGGCACATCGGCGCGATCGGGCCAGGTCGCGAAGGGCACGCCGAAGCCGGTGTGCCCGGTCGTGAAGCTCTTGCGGTTGAAGTCGCGGTCGCTGGCCATGTGCAGGCCGCTCAAGTCGACCGAGGCGCTCACGACCTGCGTCTCGGTCGCCCCGGCGCGCCGCAAACCGCGCGCCGTGCCGGTCGTGTTGCCGCCCCCAGCATGGGTGATGACGACGGCCGTCGGGTAGGCACCCGTCCTCTCCTTCATCTCAGTGGCGACTTCGAGGCCGAGGGTCTCAATGCCGGAGACGCCGAAACTGGAGTACAGCGAGGCGGCGAAGTAACCCGTCTCGTCGAGGAGCTCGAGCATGTGAAAGAAGAGCTCCGGACCGACGGTCATCTGTACGACCTCAGCCCCGTAGGCCTCACAGACGCGGGCCTTCTCGACGATCTCCGGCTGGCCGATCTTGCGGCTGTCGTAGCACTCCTGACAGATGATGCAGTTCAGTCCGGAGCGCGCCGCTTGGCTGGCGACGGCGGCGCCGTAGTTGCCGCTCGTGGCGGCGATCACGCCCGCGTAGCCCTTCTCCTTGGCGACGTGGATCGACATGCTCGCTCGCCGGTCCTTGAACGCCCCGGCGAGGTTGGCCGCCTCGTCCTTGACGAAGATGCGCGCTCCCTTGCCCGCTGGCGAGATCGAACGCACCAGGTCGGTCACGTTCTTCAGCTCGAGCAGGGGAGTGTCGCCCACGCCAGCGGCCGCCTGGATGCGTTTGATATCGTCCAGGCTGTAGCCGTGGTCGGCCATCATGGCCTCGTAGTCGAAGGCAATGGGCGAGCGCTCGAAGGCGCTGTAGTCCATGCCCAGGGCGCGCCGCATGATTTCGCCACGGCGCGCCATGATCTCCTCATACCGCGTCGCCATCAGGCACCGCCTCTCTCGTTGCCCGCGTCGCCGGCGCCAGCCCGATACGCGGTCAAGCGGGCGCGCAACTCGGCTCCCACATGCACGAGCTCGGGGATGGGTTTGCCGAACGTGTGGAAGTAGCCCGGGTTGACGGCCGACAGCCGGCCGGTCACCAGACGACCGGTCATCGTCTGCACGGTCAGCTGCTCGCCCAAGGCGGCTTCGCCGCGGGCGAAGCCCTTCACCCACATGAGCAGGGGTTTATCGGCCGTCTCGGGGGGCAGGTTCTGCGAGCGCTGCGAGGGCTCCAAGATCACCCGTTCGACCTCGACCCAGTCGCCCACGTGGGCACGCTCTTGATCGCTCATGGGCCCTCCTCTCCTTCACATAGAGCTAGTCCGTTCATCCTGTCTTCCTCTCATGCGCTCAGCGTCAGGCTCAGGCGCTCGGCGGCAGGAAGCGCGGTAGCGGCATGTCAACTACCGTGAGCATGCCCGCCGGCGCGTCCAGCATGAGGGGGATGTAGTTGCCCGTGCTGGCATAGGTCCCCTTGCCGCCGGGGATTTCCGGCTTGTTGGCCATGTTCACGTTCGGATCGCCGTGAATCTCGATGTAGTCGCCCGTCTCGACGCCCTCCAGCTCGGGATGGATCTGCTGGGGGTGGATGAGCTCGATCTTCAGCTCGCCGTTCACGTAGCCCTTGCCGATGTGCCGGCAACCGGCCACGTCGCCCGGAGCCACGTGCACGTGTGGCGTTGAGCGCTCGACACTGCTCACGATCGGCTCGCGCGTCTCAACGATCTCGTCGACCTTCCACTTGAGCGCCTTGGCGATCAAGTGAATCGACTCCGGGAAGCCAATGTGGCCAACGATACTGCCATCGGCGACGCCCTTCTTGAACTCCTCGACCGTCGTGCCCACGCCTTGGCCCTTCATCACCGTGGGGCCGAACGGCGAGAGGTCGTTCACACGGGTGGCCTTGATGCTGTCGATACGCAGGCAAACGGAGCTCCACATGACGATCAGCGCGTCGAGCATGAAGCCGGGATTGATGCCCGTGCCGAGGATGCTCACGTTGTGCTGCTTGGCGAGGGCGTCGAAGCGGTCAGCCCAATCGGGGTCAGAAGCCCACGGATAGGCCAGCTTCTCGGCGATGCAGATCACGTTCGCGCCCGCGCGCACGGCCGGCTCGATCTGACCGGTGACCTCATGCAGGTTGCTCTGCGTGTTGATACAGACCACATCCGGCTTCGTCTCGGCGAGCACCTTCTCGAAGTCGGTGGTCATCACCACGTCGCAGGGGCGGCCGATGAGCGAGCCGACCGTCTTGCCTTCCTTAGCCGGATTCGTGACGATGCAGCCGACGAGTTCCAGGTCGCGCGGCCGCTCCAAGATGAACTTGAGCAGCCCCTGCCCCATCTCGCCAGTACCCCACTCGACTACCTTCATCATGGCCTTTTCACCTTTCCTGGATGGTTTGCGGAAAAACCCTCGACCCTCACGCGCAAACGCGAGACGTTAACGGACGCGCGTACCCTTGCCGGGCGCTCGTGGAGAAGCACGCTCATCGCAGCGCCGCCGATCGCGCCAACTAACGCAGACAACCTGCCGCGGTGAGTCAGCGAGACAACCTGGCGTGACGGGCGAGTACGAGACTCGCCAAGTGCGGTTCACCGGTTCGGTGGACTCACTTGGCCGACGTCTGAGCGTCTGACGGACGGCCCAACGACGATCTCGCCGGTTGACGAGCAGGCGAACCGGTCAGGAGAGAGCGCTCAGCTTACGAGACACGCTCCGCCGGCGTGCCAACCGAGCAAGTCGCACGTCGACGACACACAGGGTGAGGGGTGTGGCTAGATGACGGGAACCGGAGGAGGCTGGTCGACCCGCGTCTCACTGAGCGCTGTCATCTGAACGTTCGTGGCGCCTCCGGATCGACCGTTGTTGACTTGTGACAAAGGGTACAAGGTCTTTCTCTGGGCGTCAAACGCCGCGCCACGACTACCATCGTGATCGAGGAGCACCGAGGTCACGCGATACCTCCGCGACGACTCACGCGTCGCAGAGGGCGGCCCCGCAGCGATTCAGGCGGTCCCTGGCGGCTCGGCGACCACGAGGCGGTCACGCCCACCGCTCTTGGCGCGATAGAGAGCTTGGTCGGCCATCTCGACGATCGCGTTGGCATCGGCCGAGCCGGGTGCCGCCGTCGCCAAGCCAATCGAGAGCGTCAGCTTCACCGAAGGCGAACCGTTGCCTTCGCCTACGGCGGCAACGGCTGCGCGCAGGCGCTCCCCGACGCCGACCGCGTAGTCGCGGTCGGCGTCGGGGAGCGCCACCGCGAACTCATCGCCGCCGTACCGCGCCGCCACATCCTCGGCCCGGATGTTGGCCACAATGACGCTGGCCACGCGCCGCAGAATCTCATCGCCCCGCAGGTGGCCGTAGCGGTCGTTCACCTCCTTGAAGTGATCGATGTCGATCATCAGAACTGACACCGGCTCACCATGTCGCTCACCACGGGCCAGCTCGTCCTCCAGCCGACGGAAGAACTCGCGATGGTTCAGCAAGTCGGTCAGGCTGTCGCGTATCGCGGCGCGGCGCAGAGTCTCGTGCGCGGCAGCGATCTCTTCCGCCATGCGATTGAACGTGCGCGCCACCGCGCCGATCTCGTCGGGGCTACCCACGGGAACGCGGTAGTCGAGATCACCGGCGGCAAACGCCGTCGCTGCCGCGTTGAGCGGGGCGAGACGCCGACTGACGCGGCGACTCAAGACGATGGCCGCAGCCATCGCCGACGCGAGAGCGATGGCCACCGCCAGCAAGGAATCCCGCACCAGCGCCGCCCGAGCCGCTTCGAGCGGCTGCCGGGAGACGCTCACGACGATGTAGCCGTCGCGACCGACGACGGGCAGCGGCTCGAACGCAATGCTGTAGTCGCCGACCACGTAGATGTGTCCGCCGCCGCGGATGAATTGCGTCGCTGCCAGGTGGTCGATCACTGGGCCCAGTCCGCCGCGCGTCGTCGCCACGACAGAACTGCACGCCGACGGCGAGGATTACCGCGAGAAGCAGCCCTGCCAGGAGTTCAACACGCAACCGACTGTGCGGCAGGGCCGCGCCAAGGCGCGCGAAGACGTTTGGTATCACAGCCATGCTTTTCCGTATCGGCACCTCCCGCAGAAAAGTGTAGCCTCCTGGGCTACGCCAGTGCTGACGACGCTTGCGAGGGTGGAACCGCGCCGCTCGCGTGACTGACGACTGCCGCTCTGGCTGGTCAGTGCACGACACTGCCCCCTGGCCGGTCACTCCGCGACACTGCGACTGCGGCCGGTCAGTGCGCGACGACCGCAGCGATACGCGCCCGCGTCGCCGCCATGAGGGCGTCGTCGACCGGGAGGCGGACGACGGGCGGGGCGGCCGCCGCCAGCACGAAGACGACCTCGCTCACCCTGCTGGCGGCGGCCGCCCCGCCCGTTCCCGCCAGCGCCGCGTTCACGGCCAGAGCATAGGCGCCGCCCTGCACGGCATAGCGTTGACGAATGAGCTGCGGATCAGCGTCGCTATCGGTCTTGTAATCGACGATGACGAGGCGACCGTCGCCGCTCTCATAGAGCAGGTCGACCTTGCCTTGCACCAGCGATCCTGCGTCGTGTACGGCAATGGGCATCTCCCGCCAACAGCGCGAGGCCTGTGCCGCCGCCCGCACCGGCTCAGACCACCAGCACACGCGCGCCAACTCGGCGATGCGCGCCTCACTGCCGAGGCAGCCTGCCTCGGCAGCCGCCAGTGCGGCCAGCTGGTCGAGCAGACCGCCCGGCGCAGTGACGTCCTCATCCTGGAGCGGGATCAGCTCCATCACGCGGTGGACCGCCGAGCCAATCGCCAGAGCCTCTTGACGGCGCGTCGCCGAGCCAGCCGTGCTGACTAGCGTCGTCGTCTCCAGCGCGCTCGGCGTGGTCACTGCGGCGGGCACAGTGGCCGCGCGCAAGCTTGCTTGGCGCGCCGCGAGCCACTGTGCCCGCCGCCGCCACAGGGCGTCGGCGTCGAGCGGCGGCCGGGCTGCGCCCGGCCGCCGCCCCGCCGCCTGCCACTGCTGGCGCGTGACCAGGGACGACCCTTGGAGATGGTCGCTCACGTACGCAAGCAGTGTCTCGGGCTTGGCTTCGCCAGTGCTGGCCACCGGGATAATCAAGTGGTCGGCAGCTCGCGTACAGGCGACGTAGGCAAGGCGACGGCGCTCTTCGGCCAGCGCCTGGTCTTCCGTCTCCTTCGCGTTGGCCCACCCAAGCGACTCGTAGACGGCCCCCGCAGCGCCCGCTTGGCAGCTGAGCGAGCAGTGCACACGGCCGGCCTGGCGATCGACCAGGAGCTGCACGCCCTCTGCACTGTTCGAGCGCCCGCCACCACTGAAGGCATTGGCCAAGACGACGATCGGTGCCTCGAGCCCCTTCGCCTTGTGCACCGTCGTCAGACGCGCGAATCCGCCCGGCTCGCCGACTGGCGACTCGCCCACCTCAGCCTTGGTCTGAGCGTCGGCCAGATACGTCACCAGCCCGTGGAACGTTGCCTCCGGTTCGCCGGCGAACGTCTCGACCGTGCTCATGAGCTTGGCCAGGTTACCGATCGACTGCTCGGCACCGTCGCCCCAGGCGGCCTGCAGCTCCAAAAAGCGCGTGCTCCGCAGCAGGAGGTCGAGCGTCTCCGGAAGTGGCCGCCGCGTGCGCCCCTCGTGCAAGTCGCGCAGGAGATCGAGGGCAGCCAGCAGGTCGGCAAACTCGGCCCGCCTCTGGGCGGCGAGATCAGCTTGCGCGGACAAGTAGTCGAACCGACCGCCTGCCTGGTGAAAGGCGAGCAGCTCGTCGTCGGAAAAACCGAACAGCGAGCTGTGCAGGGCCGCGTAGGTGGCCAGCGGCGCAGCGGCATCGTCGATCGCGCGCAGCCCGAGGATCGCGTCGCTCACCTCGCGCCGGCCGAAGTAGGTGCGGCCTCCCTCGATCCGGTACGGGAGGTCGGCGTCGCGCAGGGCGCGCTCGTAGATGTCGATGTCGGTGAAGGTCGGGAACAACACGAGCACGTCGCCGACACCGGCGGGCCGCGGCCCCTCGCGCCCGCCGACACGCTCGGTGACGGTCCACCGGCCCGCCGCCACGTCGGCCAGGAGCTCGGCGATCAGCGCTGCCTCCCGGCGACGCAACTCGCTCGCTTTGGGCTTGTCTGATTCGTGCGGGATTTCGATCACCAACACACGCGGTTCGCCGTCGGGCGAGTTGCGCACCGCCTCCAGGGGTACGTAGTCGACCCGCATCGGCGGTGCACTGCGCCCTCGGGTGAGCTCGCGCGAGTCCTGGGTGCCAGCCCCCGTAGCCGTTTGGCCGCCAAACACCGTGTCAAACACCGCATTCACCCAGGCGATGATGGGCTGCACCGTGCGGAAGTTCGCCGTAATTGCGAGCAGCTCTGCCCCACGGTCGTGCGTCAGGTGCTCGCGCACGCGCTGGTAGGTGGCGATATCGGCCCCGCGAAAACGGTAGATCGACTGCTTCGGGTCGCCCACCAGGAAGAGCTTGCCCGGCTCGAGCTGCACGTCGGTCCAGTGTCGTGCCCGTGGCTCGCGCTCGGCGAGCAAGAACAGCATCTCCGCCTGCACTGGGTCGGTGTCTTGGAACTCGTCGACGAGCAGGTAGCGGAAACGGCGCTGGAAGTAGCGTCGCACGGTGAAGTCGCGCAGGACGTCGCGCGCCTTGCCGAGCAGGTCAGCGAAGTCGAGCAAGCCCAACGTGAGCTGGCGCTCGGCGGCGTAGCGCGCGAAGCGCCAGGCAACGCCGAGCGCCAGCTCAGCGATGTAGGCGCCGTACTGGTCGGTGGCATGGGCGAGCTGCTCGACGCATGCGTCGAGCAGCTCGCCCATGCGCGCCTTGTTCTCCTTGCCGCCCCACGCTGCTTGCCGGCCGTCGTTCGCGCGCCTCTTCGGCGCGCTCACGCGTGCCGTCCACAGCGCTTGACCGAGGCTGTGCAGGTCGGCGTCGGCGGCCACGCCGCTTAGTGCGTCCCCCACAACGCCGATCAGGGACCGCACGGCCGCATACAGCTTGTCCCCTTCATCCGCGCACATGGCGCTAAACCGCGCTGCCTCAGCCAGGGAGCGCTTGAGCTCCTCTGTCAGCCGCCCGAGATCGGGTGACGTCGGCAGGCGCGGTGGCTGCACCTCGTAGCGCGCGGCGAAGATGCGTTGCGCGAGACCGCGCAGGGTCGCCAAACTCACTTCGGCGCCGAGCACCTGTGCCAAGAGGCTGCCGTCGCCCGTTTGCTGCGCACCACTCCCGGCGTCGGCCTGGCTAAGGACTTGCGCCAGCCAGTCGTCCCAGAGTTGCTTGAAGACGAGTTCGCTGCCGAGCGCGTCGAGCTGGGTGAACGCCGGATCGACGCCGGCCTCGACCGGTCGCTCGCGCAGGATGCGCGCCGCGAACGCGTGGATCGTTGAGATTGGCGCCGTCTCCAGCGCGTCGAGCGCCGCTCGCAGGCGCACCACCTGGCTGCCGTCTAGCTCGCCGAAGGACGTCGTGGCGCCGGGCGGCTCGCTCAGTAGCTCCTCGAGGCGCTGGCGGATGCGCTGGCGCAGTTCGCCAGCCGCCTTCTCCGTGAAGGTAATTGCCACGACACGGTCGATCGTCGTCCCTTCGCGGTCGAGCAAGCAGGCGACGTAGCGGTCGACCAGCACGCTCGTCTTGCCAGTCCCCGCACCGGCCTCGACCAAGAAGGTCGTCCCCAGCTCACGCCGGACGCGCTGGCGTGCCAGATCGTCGCTGGGCACGCGGAGCGACTCACTCATCGGAGACATCACTGCCCTCCTTAAGCCGGCGAAGCTTGGCGAGCGCCGCGTCGCCATCCTGCTTGACGAGGAAGCTCCACTGCGCCGCGTCGCAGCCGTCGCGCAGGTCGCAGAGTGAGCACCGGCGCTCCTCGGTCCGCCAGCGAGGGAACAGGCCAGCCGAAAGCGCCTCGGTCACGACCTGCATGACCCGTGTGAGGTCGGCGGTCACCGCGGTCTCGTCGCCCGTCATCGGCAAGCTCGCGAAGCGACCCTTGCGGCTGACGAGGCGAAACTCGCAGGCGATGCTCTGCGGCGGTGGTTGCAGCAAGCCCGCCGCGAGCCGGTAGACCGGCAGCTGGACGTTGATGTGCTTGCGCAGCTGGTCGCGCTCCGTATCGCCCTTGCCGGTCTTGTAGTCGATGAGTCGCACGCAGGTGCCGTCGGCGCTGCGGTCGATGCGATCGACGCGCCCGGCGAAGCGCACGTTGCGTCCGCCGACCGCCAACTGTGGCGTGACCTCCTCGCTATCCCCGAAACGCCACTCAAGCAGCGCCGGCCGCAGCTCATCCTGCCAGCATGGGTCGCGTGCGAGGCTCTCCTTGAGGTCGCGCACCAGCTGGCGCCGCTTGACGCTCCACGAGAGCGGGTAGCCAGTCACGCCGTCGGCTTCGGCGCGCCGACAGGCGCGCTCGGCGACCTCGTCGAGGGCAACGGCAGCCTCGGCGGCGGTCATCGCTGGCTGCTCGGCCACGAGACGATACACGTCGCGCAGGATCGCGTGCGCGAGCTCACCGTAGTCGGCCGGTTCGATCTCGCCACTGTCGGCTGGCTCCTCGATGAGTGCGAACCCGAGGACGTAGCGCGCCAAGAAGGCGAACGGACAGGTCAGATAGGTTTGCAGCGCGCTCGGCGAGAGCGGCCCCGCGAAGACCGCCTCAGTGGCTGCGGCGGCGCGGGCTGGCGCGACGCGGCCGTCGTGGGCCGTGAGGTAGGCGAGATGGGGCGCCTCGCGGGCGGCGCGCAAGCGCGCCGCCCGCGAGGCGCCCACCAGCCGTTCCACGTAGGCCCGCGTCGCCTCGTCGCGCCGCCCGCCACCGAACGCCAACAAGGCGATAAGGTCGAACTCGCGTTCGTCGACGCTGGCTTCGAGAGCCACCCCTGCCGTGGCTGGCGGTCCGGCAGAGAATCCGCGACCTTCGTCACCACCGCTCGCCAACGGTGGCACGGCCGTCGTTGGCAACCGCTGGACGAGCCCACCGAGAGCGCCGGCCTGGTCGAGCGCGGCAAAGCTGACTGGAGAACCCGTGCAGGCGCTCGCCACCGCGAGCAATAAGCGCGATGGCAGCCGCGGCTTGCCGGTGCTGGCCTCCAGGCGCGGGTAGATGAGCACGGCGCGCTGCCGAGCCGCCTGCAAGGCAAGCGCCAAGAGGGAGCCAGCCTGCGACTCACGCTTGCGGGCCGTCTCGAGGTAGACGTCGCCGCCCGCGCTCAGTCGTTCCCGCTCGTCGTCGAGCAGGATCGGGTCGCTGGGGACGCGCCCGGGATAGCCGCCTTCGGCGAGGTCGCAGATGATCAGCGTATCAAAGGCGAGACCGCGCACCTCGTGCGGAGAGAGGATCGCGACACCATCCTGACCGACCACCCCGCAGCGCTCGATGACGGCGTCGAGCGCTCTCCGTGCCACGGCAGCAAACTCGCCCCGCACCACGCGATCCTCAACCGCATCGAGGGCCGCCAAGGCACGCACGGCCTGCAGGGCTTGATCGGTATCGAGGTCGCCATTCTCGTCGCTGCTTTCGCCGTCGGCGAGATCGCCGGCCACGTCGAGCAGCGCCGCCACAAACGCTGACCAGGAACCGCTCGCCGGAAAACGCTTACGGAAATCGTGGAGTCGCTCGACAAACGTGATGAGGCTCCTGAGCGCCTCTTGCTCCCGCTCGTTCTCCGCCAAGTCGGCGGGTGTGCCTTCGACGCTCAGTCGGCCGCGTTGCCACGCGAGCCGGCGCTGCTCGGCGGCGAGACGTTCGGCCCACTGGGACGCCCCCGCTACCACACGGGCACGCCGCGAAAGCCTGTCCCAGCGGGCCACCTCGACGGCTTGGGCAGCCGCTGCGGACACGCCTGTGCTCGCGGCTAGCTCCAGGACCGCCGTGCGCTGCAAAGCCTCTCCGTTGGCCGGTAGGAGGCAGTCGAGTAAGGCGCGTAAGCCCTTGGCACGCACGTTCGTGCCCCGCCGCTGCAGCGCCACCCGTATGCCGGCGGCCTCCAGGGTAGCGGCCACGGCAGCGCGCTGGCGCTCGCCGACGACGACTACGCCAAGGGCGTGCAGGGCAACACCAGAACTCACGCGAGCCATGATCTCCCGCGCCACGGCAGACCGCTGCGCCGCCTCGTCGGCTACGGAGACTAAGGCGAGTGAGCCATCGTTTGGCGGACGCTCCCCGCCGCCGGTCTGTGGGCCGGCCACGGGAGGAACGTCGTCGCCCGCTACGCTGCTGGTCACCAGCGAAGGATCTGCGTTGACCGTGGTCACGACGCGCTCCAGCGAGCTCGGTTCTGCCCGTCGCTGGAGCCCCGGTACGGCCTGGGCGCATGGCCGCGCCGACCCGCCCAGGATCGACGCCAGCGTATCGCTGGCGTTCGGCAGCGCCGGCTCGAACGAGTGCGCGATGCGTTCCCGCAGGCTGACCAAGAGCCGCCGCTGCATCTCCGCCAGGTCGTACAGGCCATAGAGGAAGAGCGGCTCCGCTGCCGGCCAAGGATCCACTGCTTGTCGCGCGACGGCCCGAGCGTAGAGCTCGGCGTCGTCGGCCAAACGAGCCTCTTGCAGAGCGCGCACGTACTCGGCATAGATCGCCGCCACTGCAGCCATCTTGGCCGCCATGTTCCCTTCGCCAGCCAGCTCGGCGACCTGTTCTGGACGCAGGCACGCCTCGCGCAAGTCGTTCAGTGAGCGCGCCAACGCGGCCGGCAGCCCGGGCATGCTGGCAACCGGAGCGAAGTAGCCGTCGGGACTACGCATGCGGAGAAGCCGAACGACGAGGCGCTCGCGCGCCAGGGCTGGCGCTGCGCGCCAGCCCTGGCGCGCGAGCGCCTCCGCCGCCAACTGGCGCGCCAAGTCGTGAATCGACGTGAGCCGCACGTTGACGTAGGCCCCCAGGGAGCGCGCCAAGATACGCGCGAGGTGATTGGCAACCAGCGAGGAGCCAGTCACCACCGTGAGAGGGGCAAATGGGTCGGGCTCCTTGAGGCGACGCACCTGGGCAACCAGCGCCGTCTCGAGCTCGGCAAAGGTGCCGGACCAGCGCGCCGTCATATGAGAAACGTGTCCGCCTTCACGGCGCGAACATTACCACGCGCCTCGGACGGAAGCGCCGCGACGAAACGATGGCCGGGCAGAGGCACCTATGGATCGCATGGAGCCGCAGCGACGACGCGCCAGCGCTGCGAGGGGTTGACGAACCGCGAAGTGAAGGACCGCCGCGATCGTCACGCAATTGGCGACGAGATTGACGCTGGCCTGCAGGGATCCAGCCGCGAAACTCCGCCCGACCCGCCTTCTTGCTCGAGTCGGTCGACGCGCGACTCACGCGACTCAGCCGACCGCGCGAGGCTCAGAGAGCCTGAAGAGAGCCTGGCGGGAGCTCAGCGTGCGCCGGCAGCCTCAGTGCGAAGTTGCCTCTGCTCCGCTGTCCGCGGGAACTTCGGCAACCGGAACTGCTGCACTGGTGGCGACGGTGTTCGACGCCGGCGCCGGAGAATCGGCAACGGTCTGGGCAACCGTTGGGGCTGTTTCGACTGTCACCGTTGCGGTACGTGCATCGGTCTGCGCCGTCTGAGCTCTCGCCGGTGCGGCAGGCGCAACCGGCGCCGCCTCGAGCGCCGGCGGTGTGGCTGAAGTGTTTGGCGATGAGGACATCTGCTCGTTCAAGCCGCTTAGTCCCGTCTTGAACTCACGCATGCTCGCGCCTAGCGATCGGCCGAGCTCAGGGAGCCGCTTGGGGCCGAAGATGACTAACGCGATCACGCCCAGGATGAGCAGGTGAACCGGAGAGAGAAGCCCTTCCATGACGACAACCTCCAACGCGCCTCGACGGCAGGTGCCACTTCGCCCACCGATACTAGGTGCGCCTCGCGCAACTGTCAACGCGGCGCAACAAAGCGTAACAAGAGGGGCATTCGTGCTCACAGGAACGTTCTGGAACCGGCAGCGTGCTGCGCACGACGACGGCTCTCAGTGCGAATCAACCGTCAGTCGAGCGCCGCCGTCAGGGCTCGGATGAGCGCCGTCTCGTGGGGGTAGGCGACCTCGAGCTCGCCCGGCCGGGCGAGCTCGAGGTCGCCGAACTCAAACCCCGGCGCCACGACGCACGAGGTGAGCGACCAACCGAGGGAACTCCGCCGGCCGGCAGCTTGCGACGCCAGTCGCGCGCCCTGCCAGACGCCGGCCGGCACGAGCGCTTGCGGCGCGCTTCCGCCTCTTTCCAGCGCGTCGTTCGGACGGCCGAGGACGAGCCGCTCACTGCGCCCGTCAGGAAACAGGAGGGCCAGCTCCAGCGGCTCTCCAGCGTGGAAGAACCAGAGCTCGTCGCTCGTTAACCGGTGCAGACGGCTCGGCCGTTGACCCGTGACCAGGAAGAGGATCGCCGTGGCCGAGGCGCGCTCACCGCGGCGCGTGGCCACGCGCTCTTGCCCGCGGTAGGTCTCGCGGTAGTATCCACCCTCCGGATGAGGCGCCAACTGGAGCGCCGCGATCACGTCGTCCGCCGTCAGGCTCACCGCCACCCTCCTCTGCCACCCTCTGCGCTTGGCCCTCAGGAGTGTCCGCCGCAGGAACGTATGAGCGGCCCCTCCGTCAGCTGCGCGGAGGGGCCGCTCACGTAGCAAGCCTATAAGCCGGATTCTGTCGAGGGTGACCATCCATCTGGGCCACACGTTACCGCGTGGCTCGTGCGGCCGATACCCGGGAGCATCGAGCGAGCAACTCTCAAGCGCTCCCCTATTTGGCCTTGCACCGGGCGGGGCTTGCCGAGCCGACCTGTCACCAGGCCGCTGGTGGGCTCTTACCCCACCGTTTCACCCTTGCCCGCACCGCCGCGCCCACGGGGTCGCAGCGGCCGTTGGCGGTGTGCTTTCTGTTGCGCTCTCCCTCGGCTTTCGCCGGCTGGACGTTATCCAGCGCCCTGCTCTATGGTGTCCGGACTTTCCTCGACACCCGGCTTGCCACGCCTGTAAAGACGGACAAAGCCAGGCGCCGCGGCCACCCAGCTTGCACCTTTACTTTACCACCGAGAGGGCCGTCTCGACCATCGTTACGCCCTTTAGCGCACGCTCGGCTCTAGCGCACGCGCTGGAGGAGGCTCGCCGCCGCTCGGTCGAGGAGCCACGTGAGGCTTCCGTCGTACGGGGCGATCAGCTGCGCCGGCAGCTCATCAGGCTGGTAGGGACCCTCGAGCACGCGATGCACCACAGCGGCCTTGCCTGCGCCCTCAACCAAGAAGACGACCTCACGCGCCCCGTTCAGGACCGGCACCGTCATCGTCAGGCGCTGCCGTATGCGGTCGTCGACCTCGACGGGAACGACCAGGCGCCTGCGCTCAGTCAGGGCCGGCGAGTGGGGAAACAACGACGCGGTATGACCGTTCTCCCCGAGACCAAGAAAGACCAGGTCGAGCACGGGTACCTCGAGCAGTTCGTCGGAGCCAGACTCTCCCGGCGGGGAAGCGTCAGCTCCGGCGCGCGCGTCCGGCGGAGCGTCTACCCCGGTGTGCGTCTGCGGCTGAGCATCGGTTGCCTGGGCGGGTGGCGGCGAGGACGAGCCGAGGGCGGCGCGGGCCGGGATGACCGAGCGCAGCTCGGCGGCATAGGCCCGCGCCGCCGCTGCCGGCTCGTCCTCGCCGTGCATGCGGTGCACGTTCCCGGGGGGCACCGGTACGTGCGCGATCAGCGTCTCGTAGGCCATGCGATAGTCGCTGTCGGGATCCTCGGGCGACACACACCGCTCGTCGCCGAAGAAGAGGTGCGCCCGACTCCAGTCAACCTGCGACCGCAGCGGCTCCTCGGCGAGGCGGCGGTACGTTTCGCGCGGCGTTGAGCCGCCCGCGAGGGCAACGGTAAAGAGGCCGCGGGCGGCGCTGGCGCGGCGGGCGGCGGCGACGAAGATCGTCGCC
>Ga0078972_1007023_pt1 | contig 25722 bp, 39 predicted proteins | sample YelNatPaOPGAMG01_FD_67568 | JGI IMG/M metagenome (GOLD analysis project Ga0078972, IMG submission 67568) | Hot spring thermophilic microbial communities from Obsidian Pool, Yellowstone National Park, USA - OP-RAMG-01 (SPADES assembly) (version 2) | ecosystem: Environmental > Aquatic > Thermal...
CGCCCTCGGACACGACTGCGAGACGGCATGGCAGACGGTAGGAAGACCCCCGATGGTCCGACCCAAACCCCGTCTACGCCGGCGAAAAGCCGACAACCAGCCAGCGCCCGCACCGCCGCTGACAGCCTGAACCTCTCACCAGAACCTGGGGCGGGTCGCTCCGGGGGCGAAAGCCCAAAAGGACAGAAACTGTCCACAGACCCTAACCCGGAGTGACCTCGACGAAGAAGCGCTCACGAGGCATGGCCGGGTCTCGGCGATACGGATCCTGGCTGTGGCATTGTCCGTATTGTGCACGATGGCTCTGACGGCGGGCCATGTTCCAGTGCGGCGTCTTGCTGCCGCTTCTCCACGTGTCCCTTCCGGGAACCGTCGATATGCAGCCTCGGCGGGCATCAGTCCCAATCTGGCGCCAGGGAAGCGGATGTGTGGTTATGGCGCCGGTTGGAGTGAGTCGAAGATGTTCAGCGCCGTGGTGCCGTCGCCGCTCAGACCGATCTCGATCTGGTCGAGGTTGGCCTGTCCAGGAACTGATACCTGCGCCGTGAGTACGCTCAGTTCGTGGCCGGGCTGGTTGGTGCCCGGGCTGGGAGGCGGGTCGATGCAGATACGCAGCCTGTTGCGCTCTAGGCAGTTGGCGCCGGCGGGGACGGCAGTGATCTTCGGTCCGGATCCGACGACCATGGCTGGAACACCGGCTTCGTACTCGGCCAGGGCCGGGGGGGCGAACACCCCGGGGCAGAGATGGTTTCGGCGGTGCTGAGTATCAACCTGTTGGCTCCAAGGTTCCCGGGGCATCCCCCCCACGAACTGAAGCGAGAGGTGCTCCACGAGAACGGCACGGAAAACCGCATCCCACCGAAGGTGATTGACTGCCATCCAGCCGGGATAGTGGTCACTTCCGAGTTGAGCACGACGGAAAGCGGCGAGTGGGTCAGCGTGCGGATGACTTGCTCGCCCAACGGCCCGCTAGCGGTGATGTCGTAGCCGAGTGCCCGAATGATCTCCGTCTTGGTGGAGCCAGACTTCGACCACCCGATGTGACGGGGATCGAGTTCAGCTCCCCCGACGTCCCATTCGGCACGGGGGCGCTGGAGGCGGGCAGGATGGAGATGACATTGGGGGCGAGGCTGCACTGGGGTGAGGTCCCGAAGTCGGGATGGGGAGCCACGAAGACCATCCCCTGAATAGAACCTCCTCCGCAGTAGCTGGGGTCCTCCACCGACCATGTTGAGGGGACAGAGACCTGGACCGTTCCAACAGCGACTGGCGACCACCCGGGCGGGGTAACGGCCGTATCGGGCAACGGCGCTACATGCTGCGCCGCCGCCGGTGGTGTCGTTGGCGAGGTCTCCACGTTCACGACCGTGGCGTGCTGCGAGGACGTGGCGAGGACGCCGACGATGCAGCCGACGACCACCAGCGTCGCGCCGCCTGCGACTCCCAGCCCGACCCGGACCCGATAGCGGTGGCGGGCTCGCACCATCAGCTCCGGAGACAGCAGGTCGACACCCTCAGTTGCTTGCCGGGCCAGCCGGTCAAGGCGATCCTTCAGCTCAGTCATGCCGTCTCCTCCTCGGAGACCTAGACACCGCTCGAGCTCAGAGCCGAGCGACCACGGCTCAAGTGTTGGTTCAATGAGCCGATCGACACTCCCATCACCACGGCGCACTGCTCCACTGTGAGGTCCCCCCAGTAGCGCAGCACGACCGCCTCTCGCCGGCGGGCCGGCAACGACCTCAAAGCGATCACGAAGTCCACATCCCGTGAGGAGGGCAGGGCAGGAACCGAGTACAAGCGAGGCAACACGTGCAGCTCCCTCCGCTCCCGACGCCACCGAGAGCGGCACAGGTTCAGCGCAACCCGCCTCACCCACGCCAGCGGCATCTCGCCCTTCAGCGTCGCCCACCGCCCGAACGCCCGAAGCATCGCCTCCTGAGCGACATCAGCCGCTACCTCCACGTCAAGCGTGGCCAGAAAGCACAGGCGAACCAGCCCATCCCGGTGCTCACGGTAGAAAGCGTCGAAGTCCATCCGACCGTATTCAACTCCCCGCGCCCCCAAAACGGTGACACGAGACCCGATCCCCTTCGAGCACCTCCACAACGACCCCTCTCGCTCTGCCCAGACCTCGACGCGGCCCTGGAGGGAGCGCCTATTCGGCAGGGAGAGGTAGACCAGCCCTTTGCCCCGGCCGGGGCGCGCTGCAGGTTGCTCAGACGGTCTCGACGCGGATGTGCTTGCCCGTTGCTCCGATGACCTGGCGGATGTGAGTCTCGTTCGACGTGAGGATGACGTCATCGTCCCGCCGGGCTGCGCCCTCGACCACAGCCACATCAACTACGTCCTCATGACCGGCTCGGCCGGCCAGCTCACCGACACGACGGGCCAGTTCGGACGTCATCGCTTCGATCTCACAGCCTGCCAGCATCCTCGCCAAGCTGGCCTGGCGCGAACCACCTCTCCACGCTTCAGCGACGACCGGCGCGGGGACACCAGGCAGCACTTCCTCGGCGATGAAGCCGACATGAAGGGCCCACATGCGACGATCGTTGCGCTCCCCGGCGATGAGCGCTCCGGTGTCGTAGGTGACGCCGCCTGCCATCAGGCCGACCTCTTGGCGGCGCTACGGCGCCCCAGGAGTTCGCGCGCCCTCGCCAATCCCTCAGCGAGCTCTCGCTCCGAGAGCGGTCCGTGCTCGGCTTCCCACTCGGCCACTCCGCGCCGGCCAGCCTCCAATCGCAGCCGATGCGATGCGGTCTCGGCGATCCAGCCGCTGAACGAGGTGCCCGACGCAGCCGCGGCGGCGTCTATAGCCTTGGCCAGCTCTAGAGGAAACGACACGGACCTTTTGTCACGCTGGGCCATACGCCACAAGGTAGCACAGGGGGTAGGACAATGAGCGCAGAACGTCCCGGCTACCATCAGCCCTACCGACTCTGCCGCGATCGCCTGACAGGTGCCCGAATCGGCGTTTCGAGCGGCCGCGGCACTCACAGCGGGTGGCACATAATCCCCGCCAGCTACGGCTCGATGAAACGGTATAAGATACGCTCTGGCATCAGGGCCAGTATCCTGGTCGTATGGCCGCCGAACCCGTGATGAGCGCCGAGGAGCTCTTCGAACGGGTACGGCACGCCCCGCCACCAACCGATGACGACGTGACGATCCTCTGGGACGGACGCCGCCTGGACTCCAAGAAGAAGGTTCTGGAGTGGCTAGCGGAAGTCGAGGCCGTTCGCGCCGAGGAGGCCACCGCCGTGGCTGATGCCGAATCCTGATCTCCCTACTCACGATCTCGCCCGGGTAGTCGAGACACTTGAAAGGCACGAGGTCGAATACCTGCTGATCGGAGGAGTGGCCGCCATCGGATACGGAGCGACTCGACCGACCGAGGATGCCGGCTGCGTGGTCCGACGGACCAGGGCCAACCTGGAGCGCGTGGCGGCCGCTCTCAAGGACCTGAAAGCTCGGCTCCGGGTGGCCGGCATGACTGACGAGGACGCCATGGCACTGCCACTTCGGATCGATCCGACGACGCTGGACCGTGCTGGCATGACCACTTGAATGACCGACGCTGGGCCCTTCGACGTTCTGGCTGGTCTGGAGGCCTCGGACGGAAGACTCAAGTCCTACGAGGAACTCGTCGAGCGGTCCACTCTGGTGGAGGGTGACGGGTTCGTCATACGGGCTGCCGCCATCGACGACATCATCGAGGCAAAAGAACGCGCCGGCCGGCCCAAGGACAGAGAAGCGTTGCCCGAACTGCGGGCTATCCGAGACGCCCCTACGGGCTAAGGCTGCCGGAAGCCCTGGCGGGACCGCGACAGAACGTCGGCGCAAACGATTATTTCAAACGAGGACCAAAACACTCCGAATCGGCGTTCGGAGCGCTGGAGCAGTCTGACTTCGTCGTGCGCTGATTATCCCCTTGGCCGACAACAAGACGGTGATTCCTCCGCCTTCGGCGTCGCTCCGTACGGCCGCCTGGAGGCGGCCGCCTGGCTCGCGACAAGTTTGAGCGGCCTGGTGGCCGGGGAATCCCAGAGCCCACCGCGCACTTTCGCGTCTGTGACCGAAACGTATTACACTAATCCCGTGTGGAGGTCCACAGGTCGGCGCATCGACACGGATTCACCGACGAGGACGTTCTGCACGCGGTCGAGCACCCTGTCGTCGTGGTCGACTTCGATCCCGACTCCAACCCGCCGAAGGTCTTGGCCATCGGACCGGACCGGGCGGGGAACATGCTCGAAGTGATCATCCTCTTGTTCAACGACCACAGCAGCCTTGCCGTTCATGCGATGACTCTTAGGAAGAAGCTCTACCGACTGGTCGAGGGGGACACAGGATGACTGAGGGGAAGACGTATACGACCCGGACAGGCAAGGTGTTGACCGATGCCGACATCGAGGCAATCGCCGACGAGGTCGAACAAGGCGACTATGACGTGGAGGTTCTCATGTCGAGGCGTCGACCGCGAGGTCGTCCGATGATCGGCGACGCCCCCTCGGAAGTGGTACCCGTCAGACTCGATCCAGCCCTCCGCCAAGCGGTCGAAGCCCGGGCCGAGGCAGACCACACCACCGCTAGCGACATCATCCGCCAGGCGCTGAAGCGCTTCTTGGACGTCGCATGAGACCCGAGGAGGTACATCCAGTGCCCGAGGCCCACTTCCCAGCGGAGGACGCTCGTGCAACTACTGCAGTAGATCCCTTCCAGCGCGCTAATAGATCGCTTCTGTAGTCGGTACACGAACGTCGGGACGGCCCGCCAGTACCGGCAGGAACTGACGGCTCTGTTCGCCTACTGCGGCTCGTCACATCCTCGGGCATTGACGGATGCAGCGGTCAATCACTGGGTCGCCCAGGCCCGGGCGAACAACACCCGGCGGGGTCGGCTGGCCCGGGCCTGCACCTTCCCCCGATGGTGCGTCCGTCAGGGTGAGGCGGACCCGGCCCTGGTCGAGGACCTGCAGAGCCGGGAGAACCCGCTGCTGCGCCCAACGCCGCCGCTGTACGGGAAGCTGCAGGGCGCCTACCTGGCCCGGTGGCTCACCCACGACGAGGCCTACGGGACTCTGCTCGGAGTCTGCGATCGCTCCGACGTCGGCATCCTGCACCGGGCCGTGCCCGAGGACGGGGCCACTTCTTCGACCTGCTCGACATCCAGAAGGTGCTCGGTCACGCCAACCCGGCCACGACCATGCGCAGCTACATAGATCCGCTCGACACCGGGGTGATCCTCCGGGCTGCCCAGGTCCTGGAGTAGCTGATCGGGGCGGCCTCACCGCCCTGCGGGCGGCCGGCCGCCTGCTTCGGGACGTGCCTGCCGCTGGCCACCTCGGTTTCGTGCATCTCTGACCTGCTCGATCCTTCACGTTTGCGGACCGCCGCTTCGTACGAGCGGGCGTAGAGCTTCCCGTACTCGTCGGGTCCGACGCCCCCCACGGTGAGGCCCTGCCAGTGTTTACGCTTCTTGGCCTCGTCGCTCAGCGGTCGCCCTCTGGCCCGCTTGCGCATGGCGCCGAGAAGGGTGAGCCGCCGGCTCAGCTGCTCCCACACGTCCGCCTCGACCTCGAGCAGCTCGACCGTCGGCTTGAACCCGGCTTGCTAGCCGAAGGTCCCGAAGTACCGGCCGACGGTGCCGAAGCCATCGGGTGGGACTTTCTGTCTTGCCTTGGCGGCCTCGCCGGCCATGTAGGCGGCGATCGCTGCTCGTCGCATGCCAGTCGCCACGGTGTCGTCCTTGGCGTAGAAGACGGTCCGGACGTTGACCCCCCGCCGGGCGTGATTCTCGACCGTCCCGTCGGTGACGATCTGCGATCACCACCGGAGCATCTCGGTCGCGGTCTCGCCGCCGAACAGCTGGCTGATCGGCGGCGTCCACCAACGGCCGTTTCGCTTGCCGCTCTGGCGGACGTTTCTGTTGCCTAGCCGGGTGAGCATCTGGAAGCCGCAGTAGTCGCTGTCGCTCATCGAGTCGGGGCCCTTCATCAAGAGGTGGAGGTGGGGGCGCCCCTCGGCGAGCTGGAACTCCTTGGACCAGAAGCCGATCGGCCGCTCGCCGAATCCCCAGTACCAGGCCTCACCGAATGCCCTCCGATGCCGCCCCAGGATGCGCCCGTCGGGCACCCAGGGCATCTAGTCTCCTGGGTAGGTGAGCGTTATCCAGAGGGGGCGGTCGCCGAGCAGGTCGAAAGGCAGTTACAGCACCCACCGCCACATCTCCCGTCGGCTGCGTTCTGACATCTCCTTCGCGCCGCGGCCGAGCCGCTCCTGAGCCGCCTTCCTGGCTGCTTCAAGCTCCTTGGCCTCGAAGTACTCCGCTACCTCCTCGTTGCTGAGGCTGTCCAAGAAGGCTTCTTGGTTCCAGCGACGCTCTGTCCTCCTCGGCGGCGAGGATCGCTGCTTCCTCGTCGGGGTCGAGCCGTTCGAACTCGATCGACTCGCCGGCTTCCTTCAAGTCCTCCAGCTGCCGAACGACCTGCATCACCAGGGGGCCGAGGTGCCTCCGGCCGAACTTGGTCCGAAGGCCGAGTTGTGGGCGAAGCCTTACGTAACCGGGTGCGACCTCCACGAAGAACCGCTCCCGAGGCACGACATCACCGGCCGCTGTTGACTCGTCCTCGGAGTGCCATTGTCCGTATTGTTCACTCTGGGTGTGACGGCCTCCTGCAGCAGGCTGGACTTAGCCCGGGGAGACGAGGCCGCGGCAGGACCAGGTAGCCCGCGCCCGATCCGTCTGACTGATAATGGACCTCGACGTTGGGTCTGTCCTAGCGTCGGTTGATCCGATGGGCTGGGTTCACGAACCGTCTGCCGAACTGTTGTTCTGGCTTGCGAACGAGGTGCCAGCCCGTCGGGTCTGACCGTGGTATGGCTCGAAAGAGGTCCGAGCTCGACGCATCTGAAATCAAACATGCCCACCCGGTCGCTGATCATGACGAGACAGGGAGGCAGGGATGGCAGCAGCGGTGGTGATCGGGATCGATCCGCATGGATATTTCGGTGGTGAGGGCCACTGTTCCGTTTGGTGGTGAGCCAGTGTTCCGGTCGGGGTGAGCCGCCGTGGTGGCCCGCCCCGGTGCCGGCGTGGTGGTTATTCGAGTTGGCTGAAGTGTTTGCGCATGGAGTCGTCGCAGGTCAAGACGGTGGCGTGAGCGTTCGTGGTGATCGTGTCGACAATGGCGTCAGCCAAGACAACAGCTGGCATCGTCTGCCCGGAGGTATTGCACGGGCCTATTGACAAGCCCGCAGCTTTCCCGTACACTTGTACGTACTGGAGGATATCGGATGGTTACGAAGGATCGCCGACGGGAGTTGCGGTTGTCGTCGAGCGATGACGACCTAATCACCGAGGCGGCAGGGCTTCTCGGCCTGTCGGTGTCGGAGTTCCTCTTGGGACGGGCTGTTGCTGATGCCGAAGCCATCGTGGACGCCCACCGCACCGTGCGGCTGCAGCAGGATTCCTATGACCGCTTCTTAAGGGCGCTCGACATGCCTCCCAAGCCGGTGGCGAAGCTCGTCGATCAGATCCGCAAGAGCCGGCCACTGAAGCACGCTGACTGATGCAGGTCGAGCGACTCGGTGAGGAGCACGATCTCGGCGGCTTCAGCTGTGGCAACAAGTCTCTCGATGACTGGCTGCGGATCCACGCCCTGGAGAATCAGCGTCGGAACCTGTCTCGGACGTTCGTCCTGATCGACGACGGTGGTGCGGTGGTCGGTTACTACGAGTTGTCGATGGGTGGCGTGGCCAAAGACGATCTACCTTGCAATTTGGGTCGCGGACTTCCCGGCTACCAGATCGGGATGGTCCTGCTGGCTCGTCTGGCCATCGATACCAGCCACCAAGGCGAGGGACTCGGCCGTGACCTGTTGGTCGACGCCATTGTCCATGCTGCCGCTGCCGGTCAGCACGCCGCGGCCAGGTTCATCGCCGTGGACCCGATCGACGAAACGGCCCGACGGTTCTACAGCCGATTCGGCTTCAAGGACATCGACGGTGACCAGCACGACCGCATGTACATGAGAATCGACGATGCGCTGGAATCCTTCCGGGAGGCCAGGAACGATGAGTGATCCGGCAGATTCGAGGAGGACCGACGCTGTGTCCGAAGAGGTTCGTGCAACTACGGTTGTACATCCCCTTTCAGACTCCCATTGCCTGCGGCCGCCACGACGGATGAGAATGGTGGGTGCCCGGCGAAGCTCGACTCTCCTTGGTGGGGGTGAGCCCGTGGTTCAGACTGATGCGGGGGCCTTCTCGGTACCACGAAGTGTGCAGTGCGAAGACGTCTATCAGCGTTGTTGACTCGGTTGGCCCTGCCGGGTATCCCTGGACGATGACGAGTGGAGGTGTCGGTGATGGAATTGTTGGTGGATCGGGTTGCAGGTTTGGACGTGGCGAAAGACGAGGTGGTGGTGGCTGTGCAGACCCCTGTGGGGCCAGCGCGTATGGGCTAGAGCTGCGTGCGAGTTCGAAGAAAATGTATTACACTAATAGCGTGTGGATATCCATGAGTCGGCTCGGCGCCACCGTGTCGACGCCACCGTGTCGGCGATGAAGCTCTCCGGCACGCAGTGGAACATCCAGTCGCCGTGGTTGACCTCGTTCGCGACTCCGATCCGCCCAAGGTTTTGGTTGTCGGACCGGACACGGCAGGGAGCATGTTGGAGGTGATCGTCCTAGTGCTCGCCGGTGACGAGAACCTTGCTATATATGCGATGCCTCTTCGAAAGAAGTACCAGGGGCTGCTCGAAGGGACCAGTGATGACTGAGGGTAAGACGTACAAGACCCGAACCGGCAAGGTGCTGACCGATGCCGACATCGAAGCGATGGCGGACGAAGCCGAACGGGGCTATGACGTGGAGGAGCTCCTGACGAGGCGGCGCGGTCGCGGTCGGCCGATGATCGGGGACGCCCCCTCGGAGGTGGTGCCCGTCAGACTCGACCCAGCCCTCCGCCAGGCGGTCGAGGCCCGGGCGGAGGCGAATCACACGACCGCCAGCGACATCATCCGCCAGGCGCTCAAGCGTTTCTTGGACGTCGCGTGAGACCCGAGGAGGGACATCCAGGGCCTGCTGAAGATGGTAGGGGGTGTGTCATCAGCTGGCTTGGGCGAGGTGGTGCTGGCGGCGCTGGAGTTCGGCGGTGATGGCGTCGGCGAGGCGGTCGAGCTGGCGGTAGCCGTTCACCCGGTGGTACTGCGCCTCTGCACGGAGCATGCCTGCGGCAGCCCAGCGGAGGCGCATGTCGCCGGTGTGACAGCGTTTCACGTTCCTCGCGTGAGCCTTGATGATGTCGACGGTGGACTCCATGCCGCGCCGCGCGCCGCTCGGGGTCATGGCGGCCCTTCACCCAGGCGATCTCGGTCACCTCAGCGGCCAAGAGCTGGGAGAACACGCCGAGACCGACATTGATCGCCGCATCGAGCAGTCCATGGCGCACGTTGGCAGAGAAGATCTCGAGCTCGCCTTCGACCTTCTCCGCAAGCGCCTCGGGCAGCCCAGCGCCCTCGAAGTCGGCGAGCCCGAGACCAGGCACAAAGCGCAGCTTCGCTCCAGAGGTGCTCTCCGTGCGTGATGCTGACATGGTCGGTGGTCCTCCGCTTCGGATCGGTTGGTGGACACCCCGAGCTTGCCTACGGCAGCACCTACGGCAACCTAGCTAGCTAGGGAGTGATGTCCTACGCTGGGCGAGTGACACGAGGACTCGAAGAGGTGCGTGACGGCGACACGATCTGGCGTTTCGACGTCACGTTTCTCACCTCGACGTGGAACTGCATCTGGGGCCGGGGATGTCTCGGGATAGGGCCGGAGCCTGCGCCCGAGCTCGGGTTGGGGTGCTGTTCTATCGGGGCGGATCTGGGTGACGAAGACGAAGCCCGGATGATCTCGGCGCTCGCGGCGACTCTCGACCGTTCGGTGTTCGAGCGTCACGGCGAAGCGCAAGACGGCGGGATCTTCAGCGACGAGACTCGGATGCACACCCGGGTGGTCGAAGGGGCGTGCATCTTCTTGAACAGGCCCGGCTTCTCTGGGGGAGCGGGATGCGCTTTGCACGTCGCAGCTCTCAGAGCAGGCGAACCTCCCACGGAGTGGAAACCATCCGTGTGCTGGCAGCTTCCCATCAAAGTAGACTGGGAGCCAGGCGCCGGGGGCACTGAAGTCGCCACCGTACGCGCGTGGACCCGGCAAGACTGGGGAGCAGAAGGTCACAGCATGGCTTGGTGTTGCACGGAAGGGAGCCTCGCCTACGACGGTGACACCAAGGTGGTCGACTCGCTGCGAGGCGAACTGGCCGAGCTGGTAGGAACCGAGGTGCTGGCAGAGCTGCGGCGCAGGATCGACGCCCAGGGGGGCTGAGCGTCTAGGAGGATTGCTCCTCGACCTTCACGCCCTTCCAAAAGGCGACCCTTCCCGCTATCGACTTGGCGGCTTCGCTGGGCGACGGGTAGTACCAGGCGGCGTCCGCGTTGGTCTCGCCGTCCACCTCGAGACTGTAATAGCTGGCCTCACCTTTCCAGGGGCATCGAGAGGTGGTGTCGCTCTTGCGTAGATACTCTGAAGCCACGTCGTCGGCAGGAAAGTAGTGGTTTCCTTCGACCACGACTGTGTCCTCGCTCTCGGCGATCACGGCGCCGTTCCAGGATGCTGTCACCATGTCTACAAGAACCCACAAGGCCGGCGGTTTCTTCCGAGGCTGCGATCGCAGCGGCTGCAGCCTCAGTCGGGGCGTGACGGTGACCCGTGACCGCCTCTAGGAGCGCGAGCGCCAGTAAAGGTCGGCCATGGCAGCGAAAACCGACCCGGATCTACCCTGTCTCATGTCAAGGCCTGCTCCGAGGTCCCGGTATACGGCGCGAACGTTGACGGCCATGCGTTCGGCGTCGGTCCAACCCGAGTATGGTCCTGTGCCGATGTCGGCGGCTGCGTCAGGGGCTGTCATCCCGGCTTCGAAGCGCAGCTTCGCCTCTTCGGACAGCCAACGAAAGTAGCCGATGAGGTCATCGAGAACCTCCGGGCCGGCGAGGGGACCGTGGCCCGGCACTATAACCGACGGTCCCAGGGAAGCGACCCGTTCGCAGGCGGCGATCCAGTTCGTGACGGGACCGGCCCATATGATCGGGTGCCCACCGTTAAAGACAATGTCGCCGCTGAAGACGACGCGTTCGTCGGGAAGGTACACGACGACATCCCCGCCTGTGTGGGCTGGACCGACCTCGAGCAGAGTAACCCTGCGGTCCCCGACGGTGAGCTCCAGCTCACCGTCGAAGACCCGCGACGGCGTAACGGCTTCGATCCCTTCGAAGTTGAACGGCCCGAAGATCGCCTTCAAGAACGCGCCTACCTTGTCGGCGTCGTCGACGCCGGCCATCGTGGCGGCCATCTGCGCTGGCGGGGACTTCGCCATCTCGGCTGCGCAAGCTGTGGACGCGATGATGTCGGCATCGCGGACCAGCCAGTTCCCGTAGCAGTGGTCCCCGTTCGCGTGGGTGTTGACGACCGTGGAGATCGGCGCGTTCGGAGTAGCAAACTTACCCAGAACGTCGAGCATCTCTCGCGTAAGGTCCAAATCGAACAGTGTGTCGACCAGGAGGGAGCCATCCGGGGCTGAGACGAGGCCAGCGTTGGACCATCCCCAACTGCCGTTGGGCTGTAGGTAGGCCCACACTGCGTCGGCTACCTCCACCGCTCCTTTGGCATAGACGTCGGCCATGGAAGCGACCTTAGTCCCCGCTGCCTCTCCGCTGCGGAAGTGAACACAAAGTTCGTCTATCCACGTGTGGTGCTCGGAGCGCCGTTGAGTTCCCCGTCGAGGTATGTCATCGCTTTCACCAACGCAGCTCTCTCTTGCGGGCTCAGGTGCTCCATGGCCCGTACCAGTGCAACGTTGGAGCCGTCCAGCCAACGCTGCGCGCAGCCTCGCCTGGCCGCCGGCACCGTTACTATCGTCCTGCGACGATCGACAGGGTCGCTGAAGCGCTCGGCGAAACCCGCTCGTTCCAGGTCGGCGATCAGACCGCTCGTCGTCGCAAGGTTCAACCCCAGGGTCGCTGCGAGCGTGCCGACGGTGGCCTCGCCGTCGTAGATCGCCGACAGAAGCGACCGGTGGCGGTTTCCCAGCGCAATATCGGTATTCTGCGAGGGCGGGACGGTCCGCCGCAGGCCGCGGGCGACCCTGGGGAACAGCTCGATCAACTTGCGGACCCCTTCGTGAACGCCGCATGCCTGGACAGGTCCCCCGCCGGTCTCGTCGTCGCCGCCAAGCGAGGGGATCGCCTCGCCGGTCGGGGGCTCGGCTGGCGAAGAGATGCAAGGACCCTCCGATCCCATGTCGGACTTGCGAGCTCCACCAGCGGCCACCAGTCCAAGTTAACCCACCCAGTCGTATAGTATACTTTGGAAAACAAAACTATTGTTATTTAGAAAGTAATGTGGAGGTAGATGTGGCTCAGGCCGAAATAAAGGGCGCGGACGTGAAGTCCCTGGCGGGGACGTGGGTCCTCGATCCCGCCCGTACGAGCGTGGACTTTACGACCAAGGCGATGTGGGTTCTCGGGGTTAAAGGTACCGCCAAGGTGCAAAACGGCAGCGTTACGGTGAGTGAGGACGGCGCCGTGTCGGGTGAGATCGTCGTCGACATGACCTCTGTCAGCACTGCCAACAAGAAGCGCGATGCGCACCTGCAGACCGCAGACTTCTTCGAGACGGTCAAATATCCGACTATGACCCTAAAGGTCACCGGAGCCACGCTGGTGTCGGAGGGAAAAGCCGACGTTCGAGGTGACCTTACGATCCACGGCCAGTCCCGGCCGAGGACATTCCCAGTGGAGTTCGTCGCGTCGGGCTCGTCGATAGATGTCAGCTCCGAGTTCGACCTTGACCGCAGAGAATGGGGAATCTCCTGGTCCAAGATGGGAGCCGGCCTCGTCAACCATGTGAAGTTCATGGCGCGCTTCGACGGGGCTCCAGGCGCCGACCCCGAAGGCGCTTGAGGAGCCGGCGCTCAGTAGGCCCAAGGCGGGCTCGCCGCTGAGCGGGTAGCGTTCCGGAACGCCCGCTGGGACTTTCCAGGAGCGGGGGCGGGGCCAGCGGCGTAGGATCGCTTTCATGGAGACAGACGCCAAAGCCGCCGGGATGGACCCAACCCGCCTCGCCCGCATCGACGAGCATCTACGCCGGAACTATGTGGATCGGGGAAGGGTCGCAGGATGCCAGGTGGCTGTGATGAGACGGGGAGCCGTCGCTCACTACAGCGCTGTCGGCCTCGCAGACCGCGAGCGGGGAGTTCCGGTGTCCGAGGACACCATCTGGCGTATCTACTCGATGACCAAGCCGATCAGCGCAGTGGCGCTCATGACTCTTTACGAGCGCGGGATGTTCGCCCTGTCTGACCCTGTAAGCAGGTTCATACCCTCCTGGGCGAACCTCCAAGTTGCCGAGGCGGACGAGTCGGGAGCCACCCGCCTCGTAGAACCCTCAAGGCCGGTCCAGATACGGGACCTGATGATGCACACAGCCGGGATCGGCTACGGCATCGGCAACGCGGACCTCGAAGTCGAACAGCTGGGAACCCGTTCACGGGCGCGTTTTCGGGTCGACACCGACCTGACCGCCATGGCCGAGCGTCTCGGTCAGACACCGTTGCGCTTTCATCCCGGCACGCACTGGCTGTACTCGCTCGGCTTGGACGTCTGCGGCCGTCTCGTCGAGATCATGTCGGGTAGACGCTTCGACGAGTACCTCGCCGCCGAGATCTTCGCTCCGCTCGGCATGTCCGACACCGCCTTCTACGTGAAACCGGGCGACGTCGCCCGGTTCGCAGCGTCGTATGGGCGCAACGCTGACAAGCAGTTGATCCTCGTGGACGACCCGGCGCAGAGCGTGTACCTGAGCGAACCGTCGTTCTTCTCAGGCGGAGGTGGACTCGTGTCGACCATCGGCGACTACCTTCGCTTCGCGGAGATGATGCGCCGGGGAGGAGAGCTCGACGGCCGGCGGATACTAGGCCGCAAGACCGTCGAGCTGATGACCATCAACCACCTGCCCGGCGGCGGGACGATGCCAGACTTCGCCTTGGCCGGCGGGTACGGGGAGGCCGGCTTCGAAGGCAAAGGGTTCGGTCTTTCCATGGCCGTGTCGACCGGGCCCGCCCAAGCCGCAGTGATCGGCTCCGCTGGGGAGTACATGTGGGGGGGCGCAGCTTCCACGACGTTCTGGGTGGACCCGGCTGAGGACCTGGTGGTGGTCTTCATGACACAGTTCCTGCCCTCGGGGACGTTCAACTTCGCCGGTCAGCTGCGCGCCCTGGTATACCCGGCGATAGTCGACTAGCCCTCGGGGATCCGACCGTCCATCCCGGCGTTGGGAGCCGCCCGACGGACCAGGTCCAAGACGACCGGGCCTAGCTCGGCCGGATCCCACCGACCGTCCTTGTCCGCCTGAGGGCCAGCGTGCCAGCCCTCCGCGACGCTCACGCGACCGCCAGCCACGTTGAAGACCCGCCCGGTCACCTCGGCCGACTCGCTGCTGGCGAGCCACGCTGCGACGGGAGCGATGTTGTCAGGGGACCTGGAGTCGAACTCCCCGGGCTTGGGCGGTTGCACCCCCCGCGCCCGCTGGAGATTCTCGGTCATCCTGGTGCGCGCACCTGGGGCGAGAGCGTTCACTGTCACCCCGTAGCGTCCCAGCTCCTTGGCGGCTATAACCGTGAACGACGCTATTCCAGCTTTCGCAGCCCCGTAGTTGGTCTGGCCGACGTTGCCGTAGATACCCGAAGACGAGCTGGTGTTGATAACACGGGCATCGTTCGCGTCGCCTTGCTTAGCCCGGTCACGCCAGTACTGCGCAGCCCACCTCGTCGGGGCGAACGTGCCGCGAAGGTGGACTCTGATGACGTCGTCCCACTCGTCAGCGGTCATGTTGACGAGCATGCGGTCCCTTAGGATCCCGGCGTTGTTGACCAAGACGTCGAGGCCACCGAAGGTTTCTACAGCGCAGCGGATGAGACGTCCGGCGCCTTCCCAGTCCGACACGTCCTCCCCGTTCGCAACGGCCTCGGCACCCAGCGAGCGGATCTCGTCGACCACCTCCCCGGCGGGACCGTTGGAGGAGCCCGAACCGTCCACTTGCGCGCCGAGGTCGTTGACCACGACCCTCGCTCCTTGGCGGGCCAGTTCCAAAGCGTGCGAGCGGCCGATGCCCCTTCCGGCCCCGGTGACTACCGCTATTCGACCTTCGCAGATACCCGCCATGTCACGCAGTCCTTTCCTCGCGCTGAGGTTGTTTTGGAAGGCCGAGAGCGCGTTCGCCGATGATGTTCTTTTGTATCTGGCTCGTGCCGGAATAGATGGTTCCCGCCCGGCTGGAAAGGAACACGTCCTGCCACTCGTCGGTGGCGTAGCCGTCCCCGTCCGGCCTGACCGTCGCCGCCAACCCGACTACGTCTAGCGCTATCTCCCCGAAAGTCTTGTGGTACTCGCTCCAAAACAGCTTGGAGATGGACGCCTCCGGTCCGGGCTCCTTGCCCCCGGCTAGCGAAGCCAGAAGACGCAGACCGGCGAAGCGCATCAGGTTCACGTTGGTGTAAGCCCACGCAAGGCGCTGACGGGTCAGGGGGTCGCGGCTTTTGCCGTTCTTCTGCGCTAAGCGAATCAGATCCCACAGCTCCTGTTCGAAACCGAGATGGGCGGTGGTGGCGTTACCTCCGCGTTCGAAACCCAAGGTGGTCATCGCCGGCGCCCAACCGTTGTTGAGCCCGCCTATCACGTTGAAAAGCGGGGCTCGCGACCCGTCGAAGAAGTCCTCGCAGAACTCCGCTGCACCCGAGATCTGCCGGAGAGGCCGCACGCTGACACCGTTTTCGGGTCCGAACGGGACCAGGACGTAGGAGAGCCCCCTGTGCTTGGGGGCGTCAGGGTCGGTCCGGCATAACACGAAGATCATGTTCGCTCGCTGGGCGCCGGACGTCCACACCTTCTGGCCGTAGATGACCAGTTCGTCGCCGTCGACTACGCCTCGCGTCTCGACAGCGCCCAGGTCCGAACCGTGATCGGGCTCGGAGTAACCCTGGCAGTAGGCGTCGACCCCTGCGACGATGCGCGGCAGGAAGTACGCCTTTTGCTCTGCGGTGCCGTGGACGATTATCGCAGGGCCTACGAGTGTCTCTCCCATCCCGCGCCGCACTACGGGCACGCCGTGACGGCGAAGCTCCTCGTTGAAGATCGCGAAGCGCACGGCGTCCCAGCCACGCCCGCCGTAGTCCTTGGGCCACGTGGCGCATATCAGGCGGGCTTCGCTCAGCCGGGCCTCCCACTCACGGTAGATCGGGTCCTCCGTGGCTTTGAGCCGCTGAGCGCCTTGACGGCCGCCGGCCACGGGCTGCCACCCCCAGTTCGCGAGCCCCTCCAGACCTGCTGGGGCGTTAGCGGAGATCCACGATCGCATCTCCGTTCGAAACTCGCCGTATTCAGGACCAAGGTCCAGTTCCATGGTGTCCTCCTCGTCTGGTCAGGTGCTGCTTGTTTGCCGGGGGTGGCGTTTCGCTGCCTCGAAGTCACCTCGGAGGGGTCCGGAGACCCCCGTGCGGTTGGCGGGGCTCATATCCCAGCGGCGGCTTCGGTGCCGAGAACTAGCGTCCCGGCGGACATGAACATTCCTCCCACCCCTTGGGCGACGCTCGTCTGCACTCCGGGCACCTGCGCTGACGCCTCGGCGCGCAACTGTCGAACGGACTCTTGGACCAAGAACATGCCGTACATGCCGGTGTGGGTGTAGGAAAGGCCGCCGCCGTTCGTGTTCATCGGCAGTGTCCCACCCGGAGAGGTGTTGCCCTCCTCGATGAAAGCTCCCGCCTCGCCGCGCCCGACGAAACCGAGGTCCTCCAGCCCGTAGATCGGCAGGTGAGCGAACGCGTCGTAGACCATCAGATGGTCGACGTCGGACGCCTTGATGCCAGCCTCGGCGAACGCGCGCGAAGCGGATACCTCAAAAGCTTTCGAGGTGGTGAAGTCCTCCATCATCGACACGAGCGGGGTCTCAGCTGCCTCGCCCGTGCCGAGCACGTAAACCGCTGGCTTGGGTCCCGGCACGGCTTTCGCCCTGGCGGCGGAGGTGACGACCAGGGCGCCCCCGCCGTCGGTGACCAAGCAGCATTCCAGCAGGTGCATCGGGTACGACACCATCCGCGAGGCCAGGACGTCGTCGACGGTGATCAGGTCACGGAACATGGCTCTGGGAACCCGGGAAGACCAGCGGCGCTGAGCGACCGCCACCGACGCCAGCTGCTCGTGGGTTAGCCCGTAGCGCTTCATGTACCTGAGGACCCCGATAGGGAACAGCGTGGGCGGTCCGAGCGTCCCATATGGGGCTTCGAACTGGCCTTGCGGGGAGGCGGGGTCGGCCGCACGCGGCGGGGCGCCCGTGCGGGAGCGGCCGGACTCGCCGTGGGTTATCAAGATCACGTCGGCGAGGCCAGCGCTGATAGCCGCCGCCGCATGTCGTACGTGCACGAGGAACGAGCAGCCCCCGATGGACGTGGCGTCTATGTAGTTCGGGGTGATCCCCAAGTAGTGAGCCACCGCGATAGGGGATATCCCCGCTGCCGCCACCCCGTCGACATCGGCGAGGGTCATCCCTGCGTCGGCGAGCGCCAGGCGAGCTGACTGCGCGTGCATGTCGAGCGCCGACATGTCGGGCACCACGCCGATGCGTTCCGTTTCTGCAGCCCCGACGATCGCTGTGCTGGCTCTGAGTGTCATGCCGGGCTCCCAGTCGGCCGGAACACCGGCACCAGCTGGGCTCCCCGAGGCTCGAAGTCCACCTCGAGGTCCATGTCCAACACAAGGTTCTCGGGGGTGTTGTCCACCCCGACGACGTTGGTCATCATCCTCGGACCTTCCTCGAGCTCCACGACCGCGATGGCATAGGGAACCTGGTCCGCGAATCCTGGGGCAGGGCGATGGCTTATCAAGTACGTGTGCAGCCGGGCACGCCCCGAAGCGACGAACCATTCGACGTGTTGCGAGTAGCAGGCGGGGCACGATGAGCGGGGGTAGAAGAACGCTTTACCGCAGGACGTGCACCTTTGGATAGCGAGTTCCCTCCGGTTCGCAGCATCCCAGTAGGCCTGGGTTTCGGGGGTAGGCCTAGGAACGGCCTTGGGGCGGTCGCCCGACGGCGACGGCTGCGGGCTCACCGGGCCACTCCGAGTTCGATCCCAAGCTCGTCGAGAAGATCCTGGCTGTAGGCGATCCTGGCGGTAAGTTCCCTCGGTGGTCGCGAGCACAGGGCCAGAGCCGCTTCGGCCATGACCTCCGGCGCTTCGACCTGCTGTTCGGGGTCGTCGGGTCGTACCAGGTGGTGATACAACGTGCCGGGGGTAGGCACGACACGGTTCGGCGAGAGCGCGTTGACAGCCACGTTGTCGAAGTACACCTCGGCGGCCAGGCCGGTGGTGAAACGCTCCAGGGCTGCTTTGCACATGCCGTACACCGTGCCCCCAACCGGCCGGTTCGGGTCGGGTGGGATCTGGGGGTGACGCGCGGCGCCAGAGGACACGTTGAGGATCCAACCCTGGCCTTTGGCTTTCATCGCCGGCAGCACGAGCTGCGCTAGGTGCAGCGGCGCTGCCACTTGCACCTCGAACATCAGCTGGTGGCGCTTGGCGCTGAACTCTGCGATCGGAGCGAAGTACGTGACCGCTGCGTTGGACACGAGCACGTCAGGCCTGCCGAGAACGGCTTCGCCCTCGGCAACGAGCCGCTCCCGGTCGTCTGGGAGCGACATGTCCGCGGGGCAGGCTACAGCGGTCCCCCCATGGGAGCGGATCCTCTCGACGGTCTCGTGTATCGTCCCGGGTAGCGCGGAGCCGCCAGGGGCTACTGTCCGAGCTGTGACAGCCACCGCCGCTCCTGCCGCTGCGAAGCGCTCGGCGATCGCTGCTCCTATCCCACGGCTCGCTCCGGTTACCACCGCAACCCGTCCCGACAGAACTCCCTCAGGCATCTGCTGGCGACCTTCGCTTACATGTGAGATTTTGTTCGTCTCTCATCGTTGCGTTCCTCTCATCGCTTCAGTGTCGTCATCGTGGGGCTGAGGGCCCGCTGGATACCCCGGTGGGCGCTCAGCCCAGATGGCCAGGGCGTCGAGAACCTCGACCCGGCCTTCCGCCGCCCAAAGCGGGTTGACTTCCAACGTGTCCAAGGCATCGCCGAGACCCTCACCGAGCCGTCCGATAGCTGCTATCACCTCGGCTAGGCGAGCGACGTCCACCCCGCTAGCGCCGCGCGCTCCTTCTAGGACAGCGGCTCCCCGTAGCTCGCGAAGCATCTCTTGGACGTCTTCCTCGCCGGCGGGCAGCAGCCTGAGAGCTGCGTCGCCCAGCAGTTCCACCCAGACGCCGCCGAGAGCTACCGAGAGGACCTTTCCCCACGTGTCGTCGGTGCTGATCCCTACCAAAAGCTCGACGCCGTCAGGGCGCATCGGGGAGACGAGGACCCCGTCCAAGGAGACGTCGGGCCGTGACTGTCCCACCCGGGCGACCAGCTCGCAGTAGGCCACTCCCGCGTCGGCGGGGGCAACTCCCAGTCGGACGCCTCCGACGTCGGACTTGTGCGCGATCGACGCGGAAGCGACTTTGAGGGCTACTGGACCGGCGAAAGCTTGCGCAGCTTCGAACGCTTCGTCTTTCGAGGTGACCAGGCGGGCCGGTACTACCGGGATCCCGGCCTCCTCCAAAAGGCGGCGAGCGAGATGCTCGGGCCAAACTCCGTGCGCCCCTGTGGGGACCGCCAGAGGATCAGCAGGCGCCGACGGGGGAGAGGCGCGACGGGCAGCGCGACGCTCGTGGTAGCGGGCTCCGTGGCCTATGGCACGGGTACCGAGCTCGATGCCGTCGAGGATGTACAGGCCGCGTTCGGAGAGCAGTCGTCTGCCGTAAGGCGTGAGGTCCGAGCTCACCGAGCTCTGCAGCACCACAGGCACAGCCGACGAGTCCCGAGCTTTGACGATAGCGTCCATGCGCGCCTCGACCGGAGCCGGGTTTGCGGGAGGTTGGCGGGGCACAGCGGTCGAGTAGACGACGATGTCGTAGAGCCCTTGGGCGTCGCGTCCGACGATGTCGAGAGCGGACAAGGCCAGGCTCGGGTCGACGACCACATAGCCAGTCACGTCGAGAGGGTTGTGAGGGTTGGAGAACGCCGGGAGGACACCTTGTAGGTCGTCGAGCGTGGAGGGCGGGAACTCGGGAAGTTCGAGGCCTTCGTCGGACGCCCGGTCGGCGAGCAGGTCGCAGGCACCCCCCGAAGCGGTCACCGCAGCCACTCGCCGGCCGGTCACGCCGGGGTGATAGCCGAGGTAGCCGGCGGTGGCGAGCATCTCCTCTAGCGAGGCGACCCTGATGACGCCGAGCTGTCGGAAAGCTGCGTCGACGACACGGTCGTTGCCTGCCAGCGCCCCCGTGTGCGCCAGAGCGGCCCTGGCCCCGGCTGCGGTCCTTCCCGTCTTTAGAGCGACGATCGGCTTTCCTGCGGCCAAGGCCAGCTCGGCGACCCGTCTGAACTCGGCGGGGTGCCTGACTGACTCCAAGAAGGCGGCGATCACACGGGTGTCCTCGTCGGCGACGAGGTAGGAGATGATGTCGGTTGCGGAGGTGACAGCCTCGTTGCCTGTGGAGCACAGGAGGCTGACTCCTATACCTCTGGACTGCGCCGCTGAGAGCACAGCGCTAGCCAGTCCGCCTGACTGCAGTACGATCCCTACCGGTCCTGGTTCGAGCGGCGGGGTGATCGGCAGCCCGTATGGGGTCACGCGGCCGGCGACGTTGATGAACCCGTTCCCGTTCGGACCAAGGACTGTCAGTCCCCGCCTTCGGGCCAGCGACACGAGCTGTGCTTCTAACGCCGTCCCGTCGTCGCCCGCTTCAGCGAAACCGGCGGTGAGCACCACCAGGTTGGTTATGCCCGCCTCGGCAGCTTCTTCTACGACGTCAAGCACGGCGGCTGTGGGCACCATTATGTAGGCGAGGTCCACTTTCCGGCCGATAGCGCCAAGGGACTTTACTGCGGTCCTGCCGTGCACTTCCCGGTGTCGGGGATGCACCACGTGAACTTCTACGTCGGGTGAGAAGCGGGTCAGGTTCTCGTAGGTATACACCGACCACTGCGACCGCTCGGTGGCTCCGACGAGCGCTACCGAGGCGGGGTTGAACAACGAGCGCAGGTCTGCGCTGTACCCCGTGGCGACCTGCGGAGGTCCTCCTGGCGGGTCCGAGTTCGTTTGGCACCTCCCCCTGTGGCTGTCCGTTACTTGCGCCGCTTAGAGGATCCGAGCGACGGCACCTCCTTTATAGGCCCGCAGGCCACTCCAGCACAAGGCCGCCCCCGGGGGAAGCTGGGCGTCGCCGTGAAGCCGGCGAACCCGGTGAATGTGACCAACGGCCCTGGAGTTTCGGCGCCGATAGCCCTACGCTGCGTAGCAAAGGAGGTCCCCCGTGACTTTGACGGTCAGCGATGTTCACGCTTTAGAGATTCTCGATTCGAGGTCAAGACCGACCTTGGCGGTTACCCTGCGCACAGCGAGTGGGACAGAAGTGAAGGCCGGCGTGCCGTCTGGTGCCTCGACCGGCTCCCGCGAGGCGGTGGAGAGACGAGACGGGGACGCTGCGCGCTTCAACGGTCTCGGCGTGCAAGGCGCCGTGAGCGCAGTTAACGGTGAGATCTTGGAGACACTGAGGGGAAGGTCATTCCCGGATCTTGCGACCCTCGACGAGGCTTTGATCTCCTTAGATGGCACCTCAGACAAGTCCCGTCTGGGTGCTAACGCGATCGTGGGTGTCTCTATGGCAGCGGCTCGTGCGTTCGCCGCTTTCGAGGGGATCCCTCTTTGGCGTTCCTTCGCCGGGCAGGTAGGCGAGGCTAGGCTGCCCGTGCCGCACTTCAACGTGATAAACGGTGGTGTGCACGCCCCGAACTCGCTTGATTTCCAGGAGTTCATGATTGCACCGCTGGGCGCGCCGAACGTCTCAGCGGCAGTTAGAGCCGGATCGGAGATATACGGCGCGCTGCGCAGACTTCTAGTCGAACGATCGATGTCGGTCGGTCTAGGCGACGAAGGGGGCTTCGCCCCGGAGATATCAGCGCCCGAGGACGTGCTGAGACTTCTCGTCGAGGCGATAGAGACCGCCGGCTACAGCGCCGGACGCGACGGTATCGCGATAGCTATCGACCCTGCTTCCAGCGAATTTTACGCTGACGGGGTGTATCGCGTCGCAGGAGAGAGCCTATCGACTGACGACATGATCGAACGGTACGCCGCTATGGTGGAGACGTTCCCGATCTGGCTGTTGGAGGATGGACTATCGGAGAGCGACTGGTCGGGATGGGAGAAGCTGACAGCACGACTCGGCGACAGGATAGAACTGGTCGGAGACGACATTTTCTGCACCAACCCGGCGATCATCTCTGAAGCCGTCTCGAGGAACGTCGCGAACTCGGCCTTGATCAAGGTTAACCAGATCGGAACTGTCAGCGAAACAGTCGAAGCTATGCGTGTCTGCCGTCGGGCAGGGTACGCCCAGTTCGTTTCGCACCGATCGGGCGAGACGGAGGATAGTTTCATAGCCGACCTAGCGGTCGGCACCGGCTGCGGTCACATCAAGTCCGGAGCTCCGGCACGCGGCGAGAGAGTCGCGAAGTACAACCGTCTGATGGAGATCGAGGCTGGCGGGGATCTTCCCTACGGTCTCAGCCAAGCCGGTTAGGCCGCCCGTAGGCGCGTGAGGGGCTTAGCCGGCTCTGCTCTCCTAGGCAGCTGTGGGAAGTCTCGGCTTGGAGTTCTTCAGAGTTGATTACGCCACAGATTTCCCAGATAGGCGGCGGTGCGTTCGGGTGTGTGAAAAAGCCCTCGAATGTACCCTCCGATCGGTGGGCGCAGAGAGATGCTGCTCAGCTGGGTCAAGGGAACGAAGGCGGGTTCCAGCAAACCTTCGAGCTGTCGGGGTTGCCTGTCGGAGCTGGCTTCGGTGCCTCGGAAGACGATCTCGATGCGGTGCTGCTCCCGATCCCAACTCGACGCTTCGAGGACGAACGCTACCCGGTCCGCCGAGATGATCAGCCCTGTCTCTTCGGCTACCTCCCTCGCAGCGGCGGCGGCAGTGCCTTCTCCGTACCTGGGTGTTCCGCCCGGAAGCGACCAGTAGTCCTGGTTATCTGAGCGGCGGCACAGGAGCACTGAGTCACCCCGGTAGATCAGCGCCGAACAGCGCAGGTCGACTAAGCCGGCGTCGTCAGGCTGGGTAGCGTCGTCGAGTTGCGGGCGTGAACTCACCGGCTCTCCTCTGTACCTTGCGTGGACTCGCCTCCGGGGACGGCGTTCAAAGTCTCGACTGACCAGCAGCCGTCACGAAACAAGAGCAAGTTGAGGCACCCGGTGTCTTGCTGAAGCATCTCGGGATCGCCAAGATCTGGGCACAGTGATGTCAACACTTGGCGCAGGATCACGTCGTGTGTCACTGCGACTGCCGTCGTGCCAAGCGACGTCAAGGCTAGCTCTTCGATGGCTTTGAGAGCGCGCTGTGTGACGTCTTTGAGGGACTCAACGCCCGGCGCGTGATCCAACGAGCCATGCTGTGCCTCGACCTCGCTTTTAGCGTGCCCGGCCCACCTTCCGTAGTCACGGTCCGCCAAGCGTTCGTCGACAGATACTTCGAGGCCGTGGAGCGCTGCGACCGCTTCGGCGGTCTCGACAGCTCGCCTTAGCGGGCTCGCGACTACAAGAGTGACGTCCTCGGTTGCCAGGGCCTCCCCTAGCCTCTTGGCTTCGCCGCGACCTACCGCGTCGAGAGGGGGGTCGAGGCGACCCCGCAGCAGACCTGCGGCGTTTAGGTTTGTCCGGCCATGCCTGAGCAGGAAAACCCGAGCTGCACCCGCTTGAAGTCCTCTGGCGGCCGGCCCGCTGACCGTTTCTAGTTTCGAAGACATGTTAGCTCCTGCAAAGAGAAAAGTAGAACCTTGCAGGAGTCATCAGCCCTGAAGCAACCGGCGGTTAAGGCGAACTCCATCGCCTGAGTGCAGCCTAGCAGGCGAGGTCACAGCGTTCGCGCATGGATCCCAGGAAGGCCGCACCTGACCGCTGACGTCGCGTTGTGAGCTCTTGTCGGTCGGGTCGGGTCGGGGCCGGCGTCCGGGTCTGAGGTTCGGCGTCCCTGGCCTCGCGGGTTAGGGCGGGGAGGTGTTCGACTGCCAAGGCTGTCTGCTGTTTGGGAGACTCGGTGCTTAGGCAGACTTGCGCGTCGAGATACGTCGCCGCGGCGAGGGCCTCCACGCCCAAGAGACGTACTCGCGTGCCGCTATCCAGACGCTCTCCTTCCGACGCTCCAGCGGCGCGCGCCCGAGTGCCTTCACCTCGCCAAGACCACGGTCCACTCCCGGTGACGGCGCAGCGATGACAACCCCCGGACCAGCGTCCGCGCTGAAACGCGCGACTCTCGACCAACCGTGCGAGCGAAGAACAACCGGAGGCTAAAAAGACCGCCCGTATATTTAACGATAATGTGGAATCGTGGACGGTCGCGTAGTCAGGGAGGACGTGACCAGCAACCTAGAAGCCAGCGAGGTAACCGCAGCGACCATGGCCACGGTCATGCAGTCGCTGCTCCGACGTGGCGTCAGCACCCGTGCTGAGATCGTTAACGACACGGGGCTATCCCGACCGACCGTCTCCCGAACGCTTGCGACGCTCTTACGTGACGGGACGATCGAGCAGGTCAAAGACCCCAACCACGTCGGGCGAGGACGACCCGTTCATCTGGTAGGGATCAGCTCACGCCGTGCTAACACAGTTGGGGTTGAGCTAGGCCGGCGCCACATAGCGTTCGCCGTTGCTGATTTATCTGGGAGAGTAGTGTTCTCCGCAACCCGTGATACCAACGCTGCCTTGTCACTGCTCGACCGCGCACGCGAGGCGCTCGCTTTCATGATTGCCCAGACCGAGGACGCCGGCGTAGACCTGACGAGGCTGCGGAACGTCGTTGTTGGCACGCCCGGACCGCGGTACCGCAACCCAGAAAACCACAAAACGAGCGACGTTTCGCTCTCCCGGCTTTCTCGAGAGCGAACGCTCGTAGCGAAGGTGTTCACTACTTCCCTGCGAGCTCCAGTCTCGGTTGGTAACAACACTCGTTACACCGCCTTGGCAGAGATCGGACGTCGACGGGCCGCCGGCCTGAGCGTTGATAACCTCATTTATTTGCGCGTCGATGAGGGCGTCGGTGGCGGCATCGTGGCGGGCGGGGAGTTGCAGACCGGAGCTTGGGATGCTGCCGGCGAGATGGGCCACATCTCCCTCGACCTCAATGGAGCACCGTGCTTTTGTGGGGGGCGCGGGTGTCTGGAACTTGTAGCAGCCCTGCCTGCAGTGATTCTAGCTGCAGGAGCTGCAGACCTCGACGACCTTCGGGATCTTGCCACTAGGGATCCTGCGGCGGCGACTGCAATCCACGATGCAGCTACGGCTACGGCTCAGGCCATCGCTGGTGTTCTTGCGGTCGCCAACCCTAGCGTGCTCGTGATCGGTGGCAGCGTCGCTTCGTTACCCGGGTTTATGGACAGGTTCGAGACCGTCACGCGTGCGACCGCACCGCTGTGGGCAACACTCGACTTGGTAATCGAAGCAGCCGCAACCGACCACCTTCTTGGTGCGATCGGCGCGGCAGCCG
>Ga0078972_1007026_pt1 | contig 25719 bp, 19 predicted proteins | sample YelNatPaOPGAMG01_FD_67568 | JGI IMG/M metagenome (GOLD analysis project Ga0078972, IMG submission 67568) | Hot spring thermophilic microbial communities from Obsidian Pool, Yellowstone National Park, USA - OP-RAMG-01 (SPADES assembly) (version 2) | ecosystem: Environmental > Aquatic > Thermal...
CAAACTCAAGGAAGGTGGCATTAAGAAGGGTTACATTATCACCCGAATGAATCGCACCCCAATTCGAAACATCGACGACTTAAAGCGTGTGCTCAGCATCTCTTCGGGTGGTGTACTAATTGAAGGGGTTTACCCCAATGGTGTGGTTGCATACTATGCAATTGGTGTTAACTAAATATTATTAGATTTTTACACAATAAATGAAACATTTTAAAACTGGCTACGTTTTAACTGAACACGTTACAACGTAGCCGGTTTATTTTCTTTAACATATTTTTTTTCTTGATATTAACTGGCGTTTGTAGTAATTTTGCACTAAATATAAGGGTCGGATGAGACAACTAAAGATCACTAAATCAATCACTAACAGGGAGAGCGCTTCGCTCGATAAGTATTTACAGGAGATTGGTAAGGAAGACCTTATCACGGTTGAGGAGGAAGTAGAACTTGCCCAGCGTATTCGGAAAGGCGATCAGGCAGCGCTGGAGAAATTAACACGTGCTAATCTACGTTTTGTTGTTTCGGTAGCCAAGCAGTACCAGAATCAAGGATTAAGTTTACCCGACCTCATTAACGAGGGTAATCTTGGTCTTATTAAAGCTGCTGAGAAGTTTGATGAAACCCGCGGTTTCAAATTCATTTCCTATGCGGTATGGTGGATTCGTCAATCCATCCTTCAGGCATTAGCAGAACAATCGCGTATTGTTCGCCTACCTCTTAACCAGGTAGGTTCACTGAACAAAATTAACAAAGCGTTTTCAAAATTCGAACAGGAATTCGAGCGTACTCCTTCGCCCGAGGAGTTGGCCGATTTACTTGAACTCCCCAAGGAAAAAGTTAACGACACGCTACGCGTTAGTGGCCGTCATGTATCGGTTGATGCTCCTTTTGTTGATGGAGAGGACAACAGCTTATTAGACGTACTGGTGAACAACGACTCACCCAGCGCCGATCGTGGGCTAATTAACGAATCGCTCAGTAAAGAAATTGAGCGAGCCTTAGCCACTTTAACCGAGAGGGAAAGGGATATTATTAAGCTTTTCTTTGGAATAGGCTGCCAGGAGATGACCCTTGAGGAGATTGGTGAAAAGTTTGGACTTACACGTGAACGCGTTCGCCAAATCAAAGAAAAAGCAATCCGTCGACTCCGTCACACTTCACGTAGCAAATTACTAAAATCGTATCTGGGATAAACAAAAAGCCCGCCAAAAGGCGGGCTTTTTTATTATCTAAATGCTACTTACAGTCTTTACATTCTTCCAGGTTACGATTGTAAACTGCCATAGCCCTGTTGCTCATACCCATACTCGAAAAGCCACCATCGTTGTATATGTTTTGCATGGTAATTTTACGGGTTAGATCGCTAAAAAGGGTTATACAAAAATCGGCGCAATCGAGGGCACTGGCATTGCCTAAAGGCGACATGCGATCCGAAAAATCAAGCAGAGCATCGAATCCCATAACACCGCCACCGGCTGTGGTTTCAGTTGGCGACTGCGAAACGGTATTGATACGAACCCCACGTTCCCTGCCGTAAATGTAACCAAAACTGCGTGCAATGGATTCGAGCAAAGCCTTGGCGTCGGCCATATCGTTATAGCCGTAAAGTGTGCGCTGAGCAGCAATGTAGGAAAGAGCTACAACCGACCCTCCATGGGTAATGGCATCCTTTTTCCAGCAAGTTTGCAATATTTTATGGAATGATATCGCCGAAATGTCGAGTGTTTTCAGGAAAAAATCGTAGTCCAAATCGTCGTAGGTTCTACCCTTACGAACGTTTGGTGACATTCCAATAGAGTGAAGAATAAAATCGATTTTACCGCCAAACCGTTCCATGGTTTGGTCAATCAGGTTCTCCAAATCCTGAATGTTTGTAGCATCGGCAGGAATAACCACTGTGTTCATGCGTTCAGCAAGTTCATGAACATTGCCAAAACGGAGAGCCACAGGGGTATTTGAGAGAACAACCGCAGCACCCTCCTCGTAGGCTCGTTCTGCCACTTTCCACGCAATGGATTTCTCATTTAAGGCACCAAAAATAAGTCCCTTCTTACCTTTAAGTAAATTGTAAGCCATAAATACATCGTTTAGTTGAACTAGCAAAGATAAACAAACAAAACAGAATTTAGTTCAATTAGCTTAAACTAACGTTTGATTTCAGGAGCTCCTTGGCGTTCATGAGTGCGGCATCGGTAACCTTTTCGCCACTAAGCATCTTGGCAATTTCCAAAACCCTTTCATCGGGGGTAAGAAGCTTTATACCTGTTGAGCTTTGATTATTGGTTACCGATTTGTAAACCAGGAAATGGTTGGTGCCCTTGGCAGCAATTTGTGGAAGATGTGTTATATTGATTACCTGCATACCTTGGGCCAGTTCAAATATGATGGTTCCCATCCTATCAGCAATTTCGCCGGAAACACCCGTATCTATCTCATCGAATATGATGGTTGGCATGCCGGTTGACTTTACCAGTAGCGACTTTAAGCTAAGCATCAACCTGGAAAGTTCACCACCCGAAGCAACCCTCGATAATTCCTGCGGCTCAATTTGCTTATTGGCCGAAAAGTAAAAGGTAATCCTATCGGTTCCCCAGGGCTGAAAATCAGCATACTTATCAATTGCAATTCTGAAAACAGCATGTTTGATGCCTAATTGCTGAAGCAATTCCGACACATACTGCTCAACCTTAGGTGCCGATTGGGTTCTGAGCTGATTCAGATTTATCGACTTATCGTGCAGTTTTTGTTCCAACTGCCCGATAACCTTACGCTTTTCATCTAAGTTAAAGTCGATTTGAGCAATTTCGTTTACCCGAACCTCGAGCTGGTTCCGGAACTCAATAAGCTCATCAAAATTGGCCAAACGATGCTTATTCAGCAAAGAGTAGATTAGATCGATTCGTTGTGTTACTGCTGATAGCTGTTCATCATCAACCTCAACCTTGGTATTGAGCAAGTCAATCTCATCGGCAATATCCTTGAACTCTATTCGGCAACTCTCAATGCGCGCAATTAAATTGCCAACCTGTGAAAAAAACGGCTCTATGCGTCGAAGGTTGGCTTCAATCTCCTTAACCCTGGACAAAACAGCAAGTTCATCAGCATTTAGTGTTCCATAGGAAAATTCTAGGGCTGTTTTGATATCGGAAGCATGGGTGAGCTGTTTTTGAAGAGCCTCCAACTCATCGAGTTCGCCATTTCGCAGGTTTGCAGCTTTAAGCTCACTGAGCTGATGCGAAAGATAGTCGAAATCGTGTTTAGCGTTCGCGGCATTTGCCTCTAACCTATCGAGTTCGGTTTTCAATTTCCTATACTCATCGTATAGCTGGCGGTAATCGGCAAGCATCTCTTTGGGAACTGCATAGGCATCAAGCACATCGAGCTGAAAGCGTGGATTTCCTAACAAAAGATTTTGATGCTGCGAATGAATATCGATAAGTTTTTCGGTTAACTCCTTAAGCTGATTCAGATTTACCGGAATTTCATTGATAAAGGCACGCGATTTGCCATTATCGCTAATCTGGCGACGAATAGTAGTGATATCATCGTAATCAATATCGTATGCCTCAAAAAAGTGGTTTAGGTGATATTCCGAAATATCAAACTCCACCTCAACAATGCATGGCTTATCGTTATGCTTAAGCACTGAGGTGTCGGCGCGCTGTCCCTGAATTAGCGATAGTGCTCCAAGTAATATCGATTTACCGGCACCGGTCTCGCCAGTGATAATATTCAATCCTTGTTTGAACTCAATTTCAAGTTCATCGATTATAGCATAGTTCTGTATGTATAGTTTACGAATCATGCTATTGATGGAGTTATTGAGGATTCTGTTCTATGATACGTTTATACTTAGCTGCGTTTGGATTATCGATTTCCGTTAGAATGTTTACCACGCGAGCTTTTTCGGTAGGGTACGACTCTGAAAAAATGTTAACAAGTTCCTCGTTTTTGGCATCAAAAAATAGCTGCAGAGCAAAAAGGTATGGGTCTGGTTTCTCACGGTAAAGGCGTTGAAGTAAAACAAGGGATTCGGCTATTTCGGCTCGTCCTTCAGCCGCCTTTTCGCTCATCACATCCAATCCCAAACGATGGTATCGGTAGATTGCCTCGCGTAAAGGCTGGTACTTTGGATTTAGAAGATTTTCAATCATCCAATACCGATTCTTTCTGTTTCCCTCGTAGGCTTTCCATCCACGCTCAACAGCATTTTGGGCATTGTTTACAATGCGTTCGGCCTTCTGAAGGTACTCGGTACCTCCAAGCCTCGAAAAGGAGTCGTAATCCAATCCAATAATGATATACGCATAAAAGGCAAGAATGGAAGTCAAATTGCTAAGGTGTGATGATTCTGAAAACTCGAGTTTTTCATATTCGCGGTAACGGAAGTGAAGGTTATTATCCTGAAAGTTAAGCATAGTTGTGTTATAGGAGGTATTAAATACCGGCCGTCGGGATTGAACCTGGATGGTTCCCTTAAACTCATCGGAACCAATCTGCTCGGTTATATTAAGCATGATGCTACACTCAATGCGCTCATCAAATCCGTAAACATGGTTAGTCCATGGGGTATTATTCATGAACTCGTAAATGGCGGTTTGCATGTTTTGGAACAGGAGCCTATTGGTTCCTTGAATTCGTTGTGAATTCACCGATACGTTACATCGCAATTCCTGTGAGTTGACAAGGAAAGGGGGTATGAGCAAAAAGAAAATAACCAACCTTTTCATGCTAGCCAGCATTTTGGTGCAACATCTCAAAAATAGCGTTAGCAATATCCTTTGCAACCACTTCCTTGGGTTTGGTATCAAAAGGAATTACTTGTCCATTTCGTTTTATAAAGGTTACCTTATTGGTATCGGATCCAAATCCGGCACCGGGATCGTTCATGGAATTAAGAACAATCATATCGAGGTTTTTCCGTTCCAGCTTTGCTTTTGCATTTTCCATTTCGTTGGTTGTTTCCAACGCAAAGCCAATAAGGAGCTGATTGTTCTTTTTAACTTTACCTAAATGGGCTGCAATATCGTTAGTAGGCTTTAACTTAAGGATTAATTCATCGCCTTGGCGTTTAATTTTTTGAGTTGCAACATTTTCAGCAGTAAAATCGGCAACTGCAGCGGCAAGTATTGCAACATTCGATTTTTCAAAAAGGGCCAGGGCTGCGTTGAACATTTCGGCAGCACTTGTTACCTTATGTATATTGATATTGGGATGACTAGGGTGTTGTGGAACCGGACCACTAACCAAATCGACCACGGCTCCTTGACGAGCTAACTCAAGGGCAATAGCATTGCCCATTTTACCACTGGAATGGTTTCCAATGAACCGAACAGGATCAATATGCTCAAGGGTTGGGCCAGAAGTAACTAATACCCTTACTCCACTAAGGCGCTGACTGCTTAAAAAAAAACTTACCACCTGCTCCAGAATATTCTCAGGCTCCTCCATTCTGCCTTTACCACTCAGTCCACTTGCAAGTTCACCCGTTGCCGCTTCAATAATGATATTTCCTCTGCTTTGGAGAGTTTTAATATTATGCTGGGTTGCCTGATGGCTGTACATGTCCAAATCCATAGCGGGGGCCACCATAACAGGGCAACGAGCCGAAAGGTATGTTGTAAGTAACAGGTTATCGGCTACACCGGTAGCCATTTTAGCAATTGTATTGGCCGATGCCGGTGCAATGAGATACAGATCGGACCAAAGGCCTAAATCGACATGACTATTCCAATCGCCATTTTCGGGGTTGAAGAAATCAACCAGTATTGGATTTTTGGAAAGGGTAGCTAAGGTTAAGGGAGTAATAAACTCCTTGGCCAGCGGTGTCATAACCACTTTTACCTCGGCACCCTCCTTAACAAGCAAACGGATAAGCGTTGCAGCCTTGAAGGCTGCAATGCTACCGGTAACACCGATTAAAATATGTTTACCCTTAAGCCTCACTTTCAGGGGTTTGTTCTTCCTTGAACTCGAAGTGAAGTTTACCATCGAGGTATTCCTGAGCAGCTATAAGGGTGGGTTTTGGAAGTCGCTCGTAGAATTTTGAGATTTCAATTTGCTCACGGTTTTCGTGAATCTCTTCAAGGTTGTCGGTATAGTAAGCAAACTCCTCGAGCTTACGGTTAAGCTCTTGTTTCATATCAATGCTAATCTTATTGGCTCTTTTGGCAATAATACGAACCGTTTGGTAAATATTGCCTGTTTCCCTGTCCAACTTATCCAAATCGCGGGTAACTGTGTTTAGCGGTGCATTGATTTTCTTGATCTCCATAGCTATATATGTACTTAGTTAAGATTTTGCAAAACTTTCATGGTAGCATCGTACATTTTTTTTGCCTCGCTCGAGTACTTGGAGCTTGGGTATTCACTGATAAACGAATAGTATTCATCGAGCGCATTCTGGTAACGTTCCCTGCGCTTACTCTCAATGCTATTGTCGGCCAGCAAATACGATGCTTTTAGTAAATGAAACATTAACTCCTCACGATACTTACTTTCCGGGTAATCCCTCAAACTATTCCTAATGGCAATAATGGCGGCCTTATAATCGCCAATCTTGTAATATAGCATTGCGCTAAGGTACGATTTTTCAACCAACTTATCGCGCAACTCGGTCATGATCTTATTAACCTCAGCCTTACGAGGCGAATTGGGATAACGATTAATAAACTCGGTAAAAGCCTCGATGGCAGCAAGGGTATTTGACTGATCGAGCTCAGGCCTTGGTGACGACATGTAGTAGCAATAGGCATACATAAACTCAGCCTCCTCAGTAAATGCACTACGCTGGTAATTCTTACGGAACATATCAAATTCATGGCCTGCCAAAAGGTAATCGCCCTGATAGTAGTATCCCTGAGCCAAGTAAAAATCGATGGTATCGGCTCGGAATGTACCCTTATATACGCTTTGGAGCTGCTCTAAAAGGGTTACGTAGCGGTAGTGATCTTTCTTTTTATAGTATTCCAAGGCCATCTTATATTTATACTCATAGTCCTTACTCTTGAGTACCTTTTCAAAACCACTACACGAAAACAAAAAAACAACTGTCAGCGCAAGAAACACAAATCGCTCAAACTTCAAAAGGCCTTGAATTCTCATAATCGATACTATTATAATTTAATGCTATAATTTAAGCAGGCAAATTTATTCAAAATCTTTGGGAAATTTAATGGTTTTGGAACTATTAGAACAAAAAAATAGTACCTATCGATCATAAATATTGTTAATTATCTATAATACAATATATTAGTGTACAATGTGAATAAATTTTCCTTTTAACAAACGCATTGATAGCAAATTTAGTATAGATTTGCTGTCAATTTGAAACAACGTAATTATTAACCAAAATTTTTATAACTGTGGATATTTTTGATAAGATTAACAACATGGGCCCAATAGGTCAATGGCAGCAGTATAGCCATGGCTATTTTTCATTTCCAAAACTTGAGGGCGAAATTAAACCTCGAATGATTTTCCGGGGGAAAGAGGTTTTAACTTGGAGTTTGAACAATTACTTAGGCTTAGCCAACCATCCTGAAGTACGCAAAGCCGATGCCGAAGCTGCAGCAAAGTATGGCATGGCATACCCCATGGGTGCCCGCATGATGAGTGGTCAAACCACCAAGCATGAGGAACTCGAACAAAAACTCGCAAAATTTGTAGGCAAAGAGTCGGCCTACCTGCTTAACTACGGTTACCAGGGCATGCTTTCAATTATTGATACCATGCTTAACCGTAATGATGTGGTTGTATATGATTCAGAAGCACATGCTTGTATAATTGATGGCCTCCGACTTTTCCCCGGTAAGCGTTTTGTTTACCAGCACAACGATATGGACAGCTGCCGCAAAATGTTGCAGCATGCAACCAGAACTGCCGAAAAAACAGGTGGTGGCATTCTTTTGATCACCGAAGGTGTATTTGGCATGGCCGGTGACCTTGGAAATCTTAAGGCTATTGTTGACATGAAAAAGGAATTCAATTTCCGTATTCTTGTTGACGACGCTCACGGTTTTGGTACTATGGGTAAAACCGGTGCCGGTACACCCGAACATTTTGGCGTTCAAGACGAAATAGACCTTTACTTTGCCACCTTTGCAAAAAGTATGGCTGGTATTGGCGGTTTCATCGCATCGAACGAAAAAGTAGTGCGATACCTTGCCTACAACATGCGTTCGCAAATCTTTGCCAAATCGTTACCTATGCCTATGGTGATTGGAGCCCTTAAGCGCTTGGAACTCCTACAAACCCAACCCGAACTCAAGGATAACCTCTGGAAGGTTGTAAATGCACTCCAATCGGGATTAAAGGATATGGGATTCGATATTGGTAAAACTGAATCGCCAGTAACCCCAGTTTACATGAAGGGAGGAATACCCGAAGCAGCAAACATGGTATTTGACCTACGCGAAAACTACGGTATTTTCTGCTCCATGGTGGTTTACCCCGTTATTCCCAAAGGACAAATCCTACTCCGCCTTATACCTACAGCCGTTCATACCCTCGACGATGTAAAGGAAACCATTAACGCCTTTGCAGCCGTTAGGGAAAAACTGCTGGCTGGTAAATACGATAAGGAAAAGATTGCCCAGATCTAATTCAGTAAATCCTAATAAAAAGAAACCCCGCTTTGGCGGGGTTTCTCTTTTCATGACTACATTGTTCTGCTTTAAAAATTTCGTTCGCCGAGATACCGCTCAGCATCAATGGCTGCCATACAGCCTGAGCCGGCAGCAGTAATTGCTTGACGGTAGTGAGGATCTTGAACATCACCACAAGCAAAAACTCCGGGAAGATTTGTCTTAGTAGTTCCGGGTATGGTTTTAATATACCCCACCTCATCGGTTTCAATCCAAGGTTTGAAAATGTCGGAATTGGGATGGTGTCCAATGGCCAGGAAGAAACCCGAAATATCAATTTTCACATCTTCACCGGTTTTAGTGTTGGTAAGAATTACCCCATTTACACCACTCTGATCACCGACAATCTCCTTTGTAACATGTTCAAAGAGTACGGTAATGTTAGGGGTTTTGAAAACACGTTCTTGCATTGCCTTTGAAGCACGAAGGTAAGGTTTACGGACAACCATGTAAACCCTACTGCACAAACCGGCTAAATAGGTAGCCTCCTCGCAAGCGGTATCGCCACCTCCTACTACGGCAACGTCCTTTCCACGGTAGAAAAATCCATCACAGGTAGCGCATGCCGAAACGCCCATTCCCTTATACCTATCTTCCGATTCAATTCCAAGATACTTTGCTGTTGCTCCGGTGGCAATGATTAGCGCATCGGTCTCAATTACCTTTTCGTCATCAATAATAACCCTGTAAGGTTGCTTGGATAAATCGGTGGAAGTTGCTATGCCAAACCGAACATCGGTTCCAAAGCGCATGGCCTGTTTTTTGAGATCTTCCATCATTTCGGTACCAGTTACACCATTGGGGTAACCAGGGAAATTCTCAATTTCGGTTGTGGTGGTTAACTGCCCACCGGGCTGAATACCCTCGTAAAGTACAGGTTTAAGGTTAGCCCTTGCTGCATATATTGCAGCAGTATAGCCTGCAGGGCCTGATCCCAGAATCAGAACCCGCACTTTTTCTACAGGTAAATCCTTACCTGTAGAGTCCTTTGCATCGTCGGTGCTTAGTGATTTGAATACTGCCATAACTATTAATATTTATAAATTTATATATTTCAATTTGATGCAAAAATACTAATATTTTGCAATGCCTAAACAGCTATTTAAATTGATTTTAAACAATTTTTTAATGAATAAAGATAGATATTTTTTGGATAGTTAATAGCATTAAGAGTGCAAAGGATTGCTTTTAAAAAATGAAAAATAAAACTGACAAGCATCTCTGCCCATCAGCTATAATTTTTAAACATACCAAAACCAGATGTGAAACTGAGGGAAAAGGTTTATTACTCCACACTATCGCTTTCTGCCAAACTCAAAACCTAATGTAAACGATGCTGTTGTAAATGTAGGTATGTTATCCTTACTCAACAAAAGAGCTTTAGGCCTATAGGCAAAACCAAGGGTAAAAGCCGATTCAGCCTTTTCATTGTCTTGAATTGGGATAACATAGTTAACCTTAAAACCAAGACCCGCATACCCTGCGTAACCATCGTTTATAGTCTCAATACCTGATTCCGGCTCAAAGGAACGAGTCTGAAAAAGGCCATAAACACCCACGCCAATAAATAGGTGTACCTGATCATTGCTACCCTTACTAAAGGGATTTATCAAAAAATCGACTCCAAGCATATTTTGGAGAGCAACAGCTCTTACGGTATCGTTCTGGTAGTGAAAATTGCAGAGCGAAAAATCGTAGTTCAGCCTACTTTGAGCACCTTTAATGGCAAACCTATTAAATAGCCCGAAGCTAAAAGCTTTACCAATAGAGTTTCTATAAAAATCGGGCTGGTTGGAGTTGTACATGTAGCCATTCCCCAGGTTAGCATACATACCTGTAACGTTTTGAGCCTTTGCGCCATAAAGTGCAAAAGCACATAAGATTGTAGAAAATAACACTTTTTTCATAGGTTTAGTTTTATTAAGTATTTTACACAAATATATATTTAATATTTATATGCAATCATAATATCTTTTTGACATAAGATAAAGTTTAGGTCCAATAAGTTAAACGATTAGATTCGCTTTCTAACTACAAAGTAAAAAAGGAGGCCGCATTAGCCTCCTTTACTGTTACCTGGTCGGGGTGATCCGACTCGAACCCTACGACCATCCCGACACCTGTCGGGATGCGCTAGCCAAACTGCAGGAAATGAAAAAAGGAGGCTTGACTGCCTCCTTACTTCCTGGTCGGGGTGATCCGACTCGAACCCTACGACCATCCCGACACCTGTCGGGATGCGCTAGCCAAACTGCTTGATTAGTTGTTCGTTGTTGGTTGAGGGTTGTTAGTGGAAGAAAAAGGAACGCAAACACAAAAAAAAGGAGGCTGGGATTGCCTCCTCTATCTCACTGGTCGGGGTGATCCGACTCGAACAACACGACCATCCCGACACCTGTCGGGATGCGCTAGCCAAACTGCTTGATTAGTTGTTCGTTGTTGGTTGATAGTTGTTGGTTGAAGATAGCGGCAAAATACAACGCTTAAAGGAACTGCATTGCTTGAATTTGGCTGAAATGAATGAGGGAGAAAAACTCACAAAAGAAAAAGGAGGCTTGACTGCCTCCTTACTTCCTGGTCGGGGTGATCCGACTCGAACGGACGACCACTTGCACCCCATGCAAGTGCGCTAGCCAACTGCGCCACACCCCGCCTTTGTATTGCGGTGCAAAGATACTGATTTTTTTAAATTACAATACACCACCCAAAATTTTTTAACATTTGCCCTACCCCACTTTCAACCTTTCAAAGTCTCTAACCATCTGGCTAACGTTGTTATACCTATTCACAATGGCTTGCCGCTCCGTATTTACTAACTGAGAATGTGTGTAAAAATGCGGAGGTTTTGGAAGTTGTATCTTTGATGTTGCTTTGCTCAGAATCGCCATTAAATCATCAGGTACTCTATTGCTCTTGGGTAGGTTTTGTGTAAGCTGAACATGAATGGTTTTAAGCGGATTGCCCGTTTGCCAGGGTTCAACACGTGCAAAGAGTTGCCAAAGCGTTACCGCCATTGAATATATATCGGTTTGGAAATCTATTAACTCCCAAAGATTTAGAACCTGTTCAGGAGCTGAATAGATTAATGCAAATGGAAGTTCCTTCTCGCCCAAGCGGTGAGGTTCGGCGGGTTTACGAGCCATGCCAAAGTCGATTATTTTTACATCACCCTCAACTATTCTTTTAGGATTACTGAATGCAACAATGATATTGGATGGTTTGATATCGCAGTGAATAAAGCCTGCCCTATGTACCTGGTCTAATGCAGAAAGCGCTTTGATAGAAAGTGTGATTAAATCCGAGGTATTCAGTTTGCGGTGATATCGCCAACGGGTAAGATCTTTAAAACTTAAACCATCCACATAATCGGTTACAAGGTGGTAAATTCCATCAAAAAGTATTAATTCTGAATTTAAGCCGGAGCAAGCAGCAGTAGCCTCAACCTCACGATGAATGCGCCAGGAGTATGCAGGCGATGAGTTTACCCAGGGATGGTATCGTTTTACAACAACTTTTCGGCCCAACTCCATAGATAATCCTATGTAGGTTGAGCAAATTTCGCCATTGGGTTTTAAAATAGATGCAGAATCGGTGGGATTGATAAGGTAAGTTTCGGATTTCCCTTTTAATTCCAACCGATTCTGCAATGCCATATCAAAATCTTTTTAGCTAAACTTCGATATTATTTCACGTGCTTTGGCAATTTTTGAATCGAGCATTTCGCGGGTTTTTGCCTCAGCTATAAATCGTAGATAGGGTTCAGTATTTGAAGGACGGATGTTGAACCACCAATCAGGAAATTCCACGCGATAGCCATCAAAATCATACGATGCAGTAGATTTCTCTGTTGATGTAAAGAAATCACGAACGGCATCCATGGCCTCACGCTTACGTTCAAGTTTGAAGTTTATTTCACCAGAATTAGCGTAGGTTTCAATTTTTGCGATTAACTGAGAAAGCGATATACCTTGTGCTTTCATCTTGCTTACCACGTTAAGGATAAGAATACAAGCTAACATTCCCGAATCGGAGTAAAAGAAATCGCGGAAATAGTAGTGACCAGCAAGTTCACCACCATAAATACCATCAATCTCACGTAGTTTTTTTGCGGCAAAAGCACGTCCAACACGCCAGGTGTGCATGGTTGCACCCATTGGGGTTAAATACTCGCCCACAGCCTTTGAGGTTCTGATATCCTGCAAAACATTTCCTTTTAATCCTTTCTCCTCGAGGAAGTAATGTCCCAATACGCCAATCATAAGGTCGGGTGAGATAAAGCGACCGTTCTCATCGACAAACATAACACGGTCGGCATCGCCATCGAATATTATACCTAAATCGCAAGCATTCTTCTTAACTAAGTTCTGAAGGTCAACTACATTTTCAGGAATTAGCGGATTTGCTTCGTGATTGGGGAAAGTTCCATCGAGTTTATCGTACAGGTAAATGGGGTTAGTACCAAGTATGTCCTTAATTATTAGGGCTGCCATTCCGTTGGAACAATCGATTCCAATCTTCAGATTAGAATAATCGCGCTTAAAGCCATTCAGAAAGTTATTGTATTCGGCTCTGATATCATGCTCTATAATTTTTCCCCTTTTAGCAGCCGGAACAATAGGCTCTTGTTTTTTGATTTTATCCTCAATCACCTTAAGTCCAGTATCGTAACCAACAGGTTCAGCATTTTCACGTGACACCTTCATTCCATTATACTCACGGGGATTATGCGAGGCGGTAATTTGAACCGAAGCATTAAAATTTCCCTTTGCGGTGGCATAGTAAACCATAGGTGTAGTAGCCAAACCAAGGTTATACACATCGGCACCAGCATCTGTAATTCCGCGGGTAAGATATTCGTAAATTTCGTCCGACGATTCACGTGCATCGCGACCAACCAGAACACGGTCGGTTTTCAGCAAATCCACCAAAAAAAATCCAACTTTATAGGCATCGTCTTTATTAAAATCCTTGTTGTATATGCCTCTGATATCGTAGGCATGAAATGCTCCCATAACAAATCAATTTTACCTGTTAAACATCTATTATCGAACTGCAAAAGTAAAATAATATTCTAAATTGATTCAATAATACAGCATCACATCATTTTAAATCTACCAAACAAAAATAAATACTGACACTTAGTAAACTTTTTGGGGCGAGTAAAATCGAAAACATAGTTGAATGAGTAATAATCAAACCATTATTATTACTTTTAGGGAAAGTTAAACCAAATCTAAATATCTAACTATCAACACTTAAACTTTTTAAAAATGAAAAGAAAAAGTTTGTTAATTCTAACCATTGGTATAATGGGAGCATTGATTTCCTGCACCAGTAAAAAAGGAGTTGAGAATCCTTTGCTAGAGGAGTATAAAACCCCATTTGGTGTTCCCCCTTTCGATAGGATTAAGGTTGAACACTTTGAACCGGCGGTTGCCGAAGCAATTAAACAACAGCTGGCAGAAATTGAAGCCATTACCTCAAACACCGAGGAACCAACTTTTGAAAACACCATTTTAGCCTTAGACAACAGCGGCGAACTGCTGGAAAATGTGGTTCTCACCATGGAAAACATCAATTCTGCCAATACCAGTGATTCACTGCAAGAAGCTCTCAAAAAGATTTCGCCCATGCTTTCGAAGCATCGCGACGATATCAGCATGAACCCAAAACTTTTTGAGCGCGTAAAGGCTGTTTACGAGACTATTGGTAAAAGGGAATACACTCCGGAGCAAAAACTGCTTATTGAAAGAACCTACAAGGGCTTTGTTCGGGGAGGTGCAAACCTCGATGCCGAAAAGCAAGCCAAACTTAGGGAAATAAACCAACAACTCTCGATGCTTGCCTTGCAATTTAATGAGAATCTTCTTGCCGAAAACAACGATTACCGCATTGTAATTGATAAAGAGGAAGACCTTGCTGGATTACCCGAATCGGTAAAAGCGATGGGTGCAGAAGAAGCAAAGGCTCAAGGAATGGAAGGCAAATGGGTTTACACCATCTACAAGCCTAGCATGCTGCCTTTCCTTACCTACTCACAAAACCGTGAACTGCGCGCGAAACTCTACTATGGCTACTACATGCGAGGCAATAATAACAATGCTCACGATAATAAGGAAATCATCAAAAAGATTGTTGACCTCCGCCAACAGAAAGCAGAGCTACTGGGATTTCCTACCCATGCTCACTATGTTTTGGATGTAAATATGGCAAAGGTGCCTGAAAATGTTTATGACCTACTTAATAAACTTTGGAAACCTGCCATTGCAAGAGCCAAAGCCGAGCGCGATGAAATGCAAAAACTGGCAAATGCTGAAGGCGCTAAGTTCAAAATTGGCCCTGCCGACTGGTGGTATTACGCTGAAAAGGTTCGCAAGGCAAAGTATGATTTGGACGAGGAGATGCTTCGCCCTTACCTATCGCTCGATGCCGTTCGTGCAGGGGTATTCAACCTTACCGGAAAGTTATACGGATTGAAGTATGTAAAACGTACTGATTTACCCGTTTACCATCCTGAATGCGAGGTTTATGAGGTTCAGGAAGCCGATGGGAAACACGTTGGCATTCTTTACCTCGATTTCTTCCCACGCCCAAGCAAATCGGTTGGAGCCTGGTGCACAACCTACCGTAGCCAAAGGGTTAAACCCGATGGCACTTTTGTAACCCCAGTTGTATCAATTGTTTGCAACTTCTCAAAACCAACAGCCGATAAACCCGCTCTTTTAAGCTACGATGAGGCCGAAACATTCTTCCATGAGTTTGGTCATGCGCTCCATGCTCTATTCAGCAAAGTTCAGTATGCTGGGTTAAGAGATGTTCCCCGCGATTTTGTTGAACTCCCAAGCCAAATCATGGAGCATTGGGCTGGTCATAAACAATACCTGAAAGAGTATGCCCGTCACTACCAAACCGGCGAACCTATGCCCGATGAGCTAATCAATAAGATTGAGGCAAGCGGCCATTTCAACCAAGGTTTTGCAACTACAGAGTACTTAGCGGCATCCATTCTCGATATGGACTTCCACACCCTAACAGCTGACAAGGCTAAGATTGAAGATGTTGTTGCCTTTGAAAAGGCCTCGATGGACAAGATTGGCCTTATCCCTGAAATTTTGCCACGTTACCGTAGCACATACTTTGCTCATATTTTTAGCGATGTAATGGGCTACTCCAGCGGCTACTACTCATACATCTGGGCCGAAGTGCTCGATAGCGATGCTTTTGAGGCCTTTGTGGAAAGCGGTGATATATTCAACAAAGAAATCGCCAGCAAGTTCCGCACTTGCGTACTTGAAAAAGGTGGCTCAAAGGAAGCCATGGAGCTCTATAAAGATTTCCGCGGGAAAGACCCCAGCATTGAGCCACTCCTCAAGAATAGAGGTTTGAAATAGTCCTTTTGTGAATTAATTAGAAAAAGCAGCCCAAGGGCTGCTTTTTTCATATTATGCGAAAATTAGAACCTGCGCTAATACTATTCGTAAAATCATGGTAAGAGGATAAACTGTAGCGTATGCCGCCGATTGTGCATTGGAGGGATACATTCCATTGGCAAACTCTAAAGCAGGAGGGTCAGTCATTGAGCCTGCTAGGGTTCCCATTATCTCCAAAAAATTAAAGCCCAATAGCTTGGCAAGGATACCAATTAGCAATACCGGAATAGTAGTAATAAGAACCCCATATCCCATTAACCTTATACCCCCATTTAGAAAAGCATCAACAAAGCCTTCACCCGAACCAATACCAACACAAGTAAGAAAAAGCAAGATGCCAAATTCTCTTAGGAAAGCATTAGCACCGGGACTTATATAGGTATTTAATCTCCAAATACGGCCTTTATGACCAAAAAATATTGCTACCAGTAGTGGGCCTCCGGCAAGCCCAAACTTTGCTGGTGCAGGTAAGCCTGGTATAAAAATGGGTATACTGCCAACTAAAACACCCAAAAATATACCAATAAAAATGGGAAAAGTATTAGGTGTGGTAAGTTCACGAACTGAGTTTCCAAGCTCATTGCGAATTTCATCAAGCAAATCGCGCTTACCAACAATTCGAAGCATATCGCCCATCTCAACTACGGTATCAGGAGTTGGCAGGATTTCAATACCTGCTCTAATAATGCGCGTAATATTTGCCTCGTAACGACGATAAATCCCAATTTGTTCAATAGTTTTTCCTGCCAATTTGCGATTGGTAAATAACACATGGAACATCGCCAGATTTCCGGGTAAACTTCGTTTATCCTGTAACGATATACGTCCCACTTTAAGTTCTATATCGGGGAAATGTACTTCAGGTGCAGCACCATAGATTGTATCGCCCTTTTCGATGACGAGACTATCGGTTGCTATTAGCATTTCAGTTTTACGACCAACACGTGAAATAACCATTTCGCCTTGCAACTTCTGCTTAACAAAACCTATGGATTTCCCAACAATATTTTCATTGGTTACTTCAACCATTATACTCTCAATTCTTTTGGTACTTATATTGTGTTTTGCTTTGTATAATTCATTTTCAGTGTTAAGATTTACCCTAAAAAGAAACCGCAGCATTACAATTCCAAGGATAAGACCAATAACACCAAACGGATAAGCTAAAGCGTATGCCATGCCTGCTTCACTTGAACCATTAGGAATTCCCAACTCATTAAGCATTTGTTGAGCAGCACCGAGGCCGGGTGTGTTGGTAACAGCACCACTCATTAAACCTACAGCCTGTTGAGTACTTACTCCACCGAAATACTTAATTACCAATGCAATAGCAAACCCCACAAAAACAATGGCAATTGCTAAAAAGTTTAATTTTAAGCCACTGCTTCGAAAAGTGGTTATAAAGCGTGGCCCAATATCAATACCGAGCGCGTAAACAAAAAGGATTAATCCAAACTCTTTTACAAAGTGCAACATCTCATGGTTACCCACTATTCCAAAATGGGCAATCAATATACCAGCGAATAGAGCACCAGAACTTCCAAGTTTTACACCCTTTACCTCAATCTTCCCAAGTAAAATCCCCATTGCTGCTGCCAATGCAATAGCTATTAGTGTACTTATGACACTATTCCCCAAAAGTAAACCTGAAAAAAACTCAACCATAACTTAAAATTTTTTTAATTGATCGGCTAGTATCCCGTTCTCAAAAGTAAAAGTATTGATAATAAGTGAAATTTCGCCTAAATAGTTCGATTGAATTGATTCAATTGTATTAAGATTATGAATTCCGGGTAACCAGGTAGTTCGGAATTGATAGTTAACCCCTGATTCCTTAATAATATTAATTGACTCTTTGATATTGGTAACAATTTCATCATCAGGAATCCCAATTACCTTAGAGTATTCCCCTTCAACCGGAACAGTTTTAATATCCATGGCTATAAAATCGACTAAATTGTTAGTTAAAATACATTTTACCATTTGGGGATTCGACCCATTAGTATCGAGTTTAACACTATACCCCATTGATTTAACTTCGCTTAAAAAATCTGGCAGATTCTTGTGTATGGTAGGCTCTCCGCCAGAAATTACCACTCCATCGAGCCATTGCCTTCGCTCGACAAGTAAATCCATTACAACATCCATTTTCAGGCACGAAATGCCATTGTGGGATTTGACAAGCCAATGGTTATGACAGTACCAACATTGGAAGTTACAGCCAAGGGTAAACAGAACGCATGCGAGTTTACCCGGGTAATCTATTATAGTCTGATATTGAATGGCTGCAATCTGCATATTTACCTAAATTTATCATTAGATGAAGATTTTGATGAACTTTGATATTTAGTTGGATTTACGAATAGCTACTTAAAGCATGGTCAAATAACTTCCTATCGTCAAATTCGGATTGTTTTCCCTCGTTCCACTGCTGTACAGGGCGTATATAGCCTACAATACGAGAAAACACCTCACACTCACTACTCTGTCCAACTTCTCTGCACTTTGGGCAAATTTTATGTTCCCCATAAAGATACCCGTGCGAAGGGCAAATGCTGAAGGTAGGCGAAAGGGTTATGTATGGTAACCGAAACGAACTAAGAACCTTTTTAACTAAAAGTTTTACCATTTTCGGGTCGGGTTGCTTTTCTCCCAAAAAAATATGAAAAACCGTTCCTCCTGTATACTTTCCTTGAAGGTTTTCCTGATGTTTAAGAGCAGTAAAAAGGTCGTTGGTATATGATACTGGTAGTTGAGTTGAATTGGTATAGTAAGGTTTTGCGCCTTTTAATACTTTGTCGGTATTGGCTACCTTGATATCGGGATAGTTTCGCCTATCAATTCGAGCCAGTCTATAAGAAGTACTCTCGGCTGGTGTAGCTTCAAGATTATAAATATTTCCGGTTTCTTCCTGTATAATAGCCAGTTTTTCACGGATAAAGTCCATAACCTTGATGCTGAACTCATACCCGGTAGATTGAGAAATGTCAACCCCTAAAAAGTTAAGACAACATTCATTCATTCCTACGATACCAATGGTAGAGAAGTGGTTAGCCCAGTATTTCCCATACCGTTTCTTTATGTCGCGTAAATAAAATTTTGAGTATGGATATAACCCCTTTTCGGTTAAATTTTCAATGACTTTACGTTTTACCTCAAGACTGGTGGAAGCAATATCGATAAGTTGCGACAACTTAGCAAAAAATTCTTCCTCGTTTTTTGATTTATAGCCAATGCGGGGAAGGTTAAGAGTTACAACACCAATGCTACCGGTCAAAGGATTCGATGCGAAAAGGCCGCCCCCCCTTCGCGAAAGTTCCCGTTTATCAATACGCAATCTACAACACATACTTCTCACATCATCGGGATGAAGGTCAGAATTTATGAAGTTGCTGAAGTAAGGGACTCCATACTTAGCGGTCATTTCCCAAATCCCATCGTAAAGGGGATTGTCCCAATCAAAATCAGCAGTGATATTATAGGTTGGTATAGGAAATGAGAACAAGCGGCCGGCGGCATCCCCCTCGAGCATCACCTCGGCAAATGCTCTGTTGAACATGTCTATCTGCTCCTGAAACTCGCCGTACAGTTTGTTTTGGTACTGACCAGCATAAATTATCGGCTGATTCTTCATAAAATCAGGCACCTTAAGATCAAGGGTGATATTTGTAAATGGGGTTTGAAACCCTACCCGGGTTGGTACATTTAGATTAAAAAGAAACTCCTGTAATGCCTGCTTAACATCAGCATACGATAGTTTATCAAAATAGATAAAGGGTGCCAAATAAGTATCGAAATTGGCAAAGGCTTGGGCGCCAGCAGCCTCGCCCTGAAGGGTATAGAAAAAATTTGTAATTTGTCCTAAAGCCGTTCGAAAATGGCGAGCTGGTTTGCTCTCAACTTTTCCTGAAACACCTCTAAAACCGGAAAGAAGTAAGTCCTGCAAATCCCAACCAACGCAGTAAACGCTTAAAAAACCCAAATCATGAATGTGAATATCACCATCTCTATATGCTCTGGTAACCTCAGTTGGATATATTCTATCGAGCCAGTAATTAGAGCAAATGGTTGTAGCAATATGCTGATTTAATCCCTGTAAAGAATAGGATGAATTTGCGCTTTCCTTAACCCTCCAATCAGCAAGTTCAAGGTAATCGTCAATCAGTTTTGAGTTAGCCAAAAGTAAACTCTCGTTTCGCAATTGTTCATGCTGCTTTCGGTACAGGATATAGGCCTTAGCCACATCATTCAGGTGGATTCGCATTAGCAGGTTTTCAACCATATCCTGTACCTGTTCAACACTAGGAACTTTTGTTTGCAATTGCAGTTCATGCAAAACTTCGCCTGTTAACTCCTCGGCATAGGACCATGAACCTTTACCTACCGCTTTAAGTGCCCGGTAAATGGCAAAAGTAATTTTAACCGGTTCAAATGGAACAACTGAACCATCGCGTTTTACAATTTCTGAAGGGAATTGACTACCATGCATTGCATTAAATTTTAAATGTTAGTAAATGGTAGCCTCGAAAAAAGAACAGAAGATTACTATGGCTTTACGCCAATATCCTCTTGCCTTTCACCCGAAGGCTACAGAAAATTTCCAAGCAGGCAGGTCTTCTGGCTTGCTCAATACCTTAAAACCTTCCCATACCGCAAGGCGATACAGTGGTAAAATAATAAGGTACAATTCTAATGAGCTCACAGCTACGGGGATAGCCCCGGATTCGCACCGGGTTCCCTATTGTCCCAAAGGGACCTGCTTGGCATCTACAAAAGTAAAAAGCTACCTTATGTTTTGTTTGATTTTTAAAGTATGTTTTTTAACAAAAATCTCATATTTTTCAACAACCAATAATTTTATCGTAAAAGTCAACGATGGACAATATTTCTCAGGTTAGATAATATACTCGGGTTTTAAATCGTGTTGAAATTTGTTGCAACTTTTGCCATATAATTGATATACAATTATTTTCTATTCATATAGTATCAAATACTCAAACTGGTATGTTATTCCTTTGCGATTTCACTTTTAAAATTGATATTTTTGAGAGACTTTAAAAAAGAAACTATGTTCTCATTCATTCTGTCAGTTTTAGGATTAATCGTAGGTTACATTCTTTACGGAAGGTTTGTTGAGCGTGTTTTTGGGGCAAACAGCCAAAACCAAACACCCGCCTACGCCATGCAGGATGGGGTTGACTATATCCCCATGCCCTGGTGGAAAGCGTTCCTGATTCAGTTCCTTAACATTGCTGGCCTTGGCCCCATTGTGGGGGCTGTACTTGGTGCAGCCTATGGTCCAGTGGCATTCTTATGGATTGTGCTTGGTAATATTCTCGCTGGTGCGGTTCACGATTACTTCTCGGGTATGATCTCGATCCGCATGGGTGGGCTAAGTATCCCCGAAATCATTGGAAAATACTTAGGCATAAGCGTTAAGCAGTTCATGCGAGGGTTTACCTTAATACTAATGATTCTGGTTGGAGCAGCATTTATTTCCGGCCCGGCAGCCTTAATGGCATCGTTAACCCCCGACTATCTTACCAAAAATGTTTGGGTATTCATCATTCTCACCTACTATATACTGGCAACGCTCTTACCTATCGATAAGATTATTGGTCGCTTTTATCCCATTTTCGGGTTAGCCCTAATTATCATGGCCGTTGGCATTACCTACGCCATTTTTACTGGTGGCTACCTTTATGATATCCCCGAAATATGGAACAACATGCACAACATGAAGGCTAATGCAGAGAAGTTTCCCTTATTCCCAATGCTATTTGTTACAATTTCCTGTGGGGCGATAAGTGGATTCCATTCCACCCAAAGCCCAATGATGGCACGCTGTCTCAAAAATGAGAAGGAAGGGCGTAAAGTTTTTTATGGCGCTATGGTAACCGAAGGGGTTATTGCACTGATTTGGGCTGCTATTGGTATGAGCTTCTATGGGGGAGTTCAAGGCTTAAACTCAGCCATTACAAGCAATAATGGCGAGGCCACCATTATTGTCCGTGAAATTTCTAACACCACTCTTGGTACAATTGGTGGAATACTTGCCATACTTGGGGTTGTTGCCGCTCCTATTACTACAGGCGATACGGCATTTCGGAGTGCACGATTAATTGTAGCCGATTTTCTTAAATTCTCCCAAAAAAGCCTATCGAACCGCATACTTGTTAGCTTACCACTTTTTATTATCGGTTTTACCCTTACTCAGGTTAAATTCGATATTATTTGGCGATACATGTTCTGGAGCAATCAGGTTCTAGCCACCGTAGTTCTATGGACAATCACTGTTTACCTGTTGCAACAAAAGAAACCCTACATTATTACACTAATCCCGGCTTTATTCATGACTGCTGTGACTAGTAACTACATTATTATAGCTCCGGAAGGTTTCCATTTTACCCATTGGATTGGCTATGCGGTAGGGGTTTTAGCTCCATCGGTTTGCTTATACCTATTCGCTAAAAACATAAGAAAAAATTAAGGCTGCCAAATGGCAGCCTTTATATTCTACAACGGGAATAGCGAGATGGCTGCACCACCTCCTGGCGCTAATCTCAAATCAATCACAGAATTACTGTCAACCTCGCGTGTTTCAATGCGGTATGATGTAGGATTCTTATCCCAATGCGCATCGGGGCCATCGAGGTAAAGAGTTGCCTTGTACTTAATGTTTGGCTTAAGAAAATTAAGTTTTAGGCTTAGGTCACGAGGATTCTCATCGGTAATTGCACCCACAAACCAACGGCCAGTATTACGCTCTTCGCGGGCAATGGCAATATAATCACCTATGGCTGCATCTAAAACTACAGTTTGCTCCCAGTCGACACCAACATCGCGGATAAACTGAAAAGCAGGATGCCCTTCGTAGTTCTCGGGCAAATCGGCAACCATTTGGATGGGGCTGTAAATCACTACGTAAAGTGCTAACTGGTAAGCCAATGTTGAATTTACCTGATTATTGGGCTTATAGGGCTTTAGCTTGATGTTAAAGATTCCGGGAGTGTAATCCATGGGCCCAGCAAGCTGTGCAGTAAATGGAAGAATGGTAAGATGTTCGGGAGGATTTCCACCATCAACCGACCAAGCATTAAACTCCTGTCCCCTGAAGTTCTCGCGGGCAATAACATTAGGATAAGTACGCCACTCGCCTGTTCCCTTAAAGGGTTCATGGGCATCAACAGCAATGTGGTATTTGGCAGCCGTTTCAATCACCTTGCGGTAGTGGTTTACCATCCATTGTCCTTGATGGTATTCGCCTTTAGGTATGATTTTGCCTACATATCCAGTTTTTACTGAATGTATGCCAAGGCTCTGCATCAGCCTATAGGCTGAATCGAGTTGCTGTTCATAGGTTCGAGGCGCAGCGGAGGTTTCGTGGTGCATAATAAGGCTTACCCCCTTACTCTGGGCATAACGAACCACCGCCTTTAAATTATAGTCGGGGTATGGAGTAACAAAATCGAAGATTCCTTCGCGTTCGTCAAAGCCAATCCAGTGCTCCCAACCGGTATTCCAGCCCTCAACCAGTAACCCCTTAATGCCATTACGTGCAGCAAAATCGATATAGCGTTTTGCGTTTGCCGTTGTGGCTCCATGCTTCCCGCTAGCCATATCCCACGACGATTTGCCGAGGTGCATTTCCCACCATATGCCCACATACTTCATGGGTTTAAACCACGATACATCGCCAATCTTATTGGGCTCGTTAAGGTTTAGTATTAGCTTTGATGTTACAATGTCGCCTGGCTTATCGGTAATAATTATGGTTCGCCAGGGTGTATTAAAGGGCGCTTTAGTTTTAACCTTTACCCCTGAATCGTTACCAACAAGTGCTGTTTGGAGCGATAGGTTAACCGTATCGACCCTAAGGGTGGCACCGGCGTAGTTGGTCACGTCGGCCTCGTGGAAGCAGAGGTAAACCCCATCGGCGGTTTTCATGGTAACAGGGGTATTCACTGCATTCTCGGGGATATAGGTTTGCGCTAAGGGATTCTTACTTTTGCTATTTACTGCATCAATCTTGCTTACAGGCGTAGTATGGTAAAGATGCTCGTAGATATCCCAATCGCCGGGTTGCCACCAGCATGTATGGTTACCGGTTAGATTAAACTGAGTGTTTTCGGCAAGTATGACTACGCTATCCATCCCAACTTGCTCTGGAAATTCGTAACGAAAGCCCACCCCATCGTTAAAAACTCTAAAGGTTACTGCAAAATGTCGGTTAGGCGATTTCCTCTCCGATAGGAAAACCTTGAGCTCATTGTAAGTATTATCGACCCAGCGCTGATCGCCCCAAGGCATTTCCCACTTTTCGCTATACGGTTGGGTTTTAAAACTATCAACCTTGATATTTTCCGATAAAGGTGGCATATCCTTAAACTCAAACCCTAAAGTTGAGGGTTTAATGATTGTTTTCTGATTAAAATCGATTTCATAGGTTGGCTTGCCGCCATCCGATAGGACAAAGTTCAATTTTATTTTACCTGAAGGAGAAACCAAGGTATACTCAGTTTTGGTGCATGACATAAAAGCTGCTGCAAAACCAAGAAATAGTAGCCATGTTAATTTCATTTTCATAATTTAATTGATTAAAAATTTGAAGTGTCAATAATTACAAACATTCAAAGTTACATGAAAAGAAATTTCCCTGGTCGTTTCCAACCAGGAAAATTCTCAAACCAAACACACACAGAGAGCTATGATATTTTTTGCGTTATGCTAGAAGCGGAATTAATAGCCTCGTTCAATTGTTTTAAAGCTACTTTGGGATTACTAACAACATTGCAACCACCAATACAGCCACCCTCGCATGTCATAACCTCTATAAAGTTGTTATTAGATGATTTTACAAGGGTTTTGAGTTGACGAATAGTAGATCTATCAATACCATTAACTAACATTTCATTTATTACCAAACCATCAGCCAGAGCCTTTACTGCCTTTGTAACCCCACCCGAAGCTGCAAATCCTCGCATTTCTGCTGCAGGTATATCATCAAGAATAGCAGGTTCAATGTTGTTTAGATCGATTTTGGCAGCAACCAACCATGCACCATATTCTTCAAAACTCAAAGCATAATCGACATAAGGATTATGAAAAACTTCCCAACGCTTTGCAGGGCATGGGCTAACAAATACTATGCAAGCATCCGGGTGCTTTTCATGAACATCTTCAGCAGTATAGTACAATGGGGTTTTTGTGTGTGACACATAAGGCATTAATTCCTTGATATGCTTTTCGACAAGCGAAGTGTATGCCGGACAACAGCTTGTAGTCATAAACTTATCGCCCTGATTCAAGCGCTCCTCTAACTCTTTTGCTTCAAACCTGGTAGTAACCTCAGCACCATGAGCCACCTCATAAACATAGTCAAAACCGATTAGTTTGAAACTATTAATTATTCTTGCTAAATCAACCCCAAACTGACCGGCAATTGCAGGGGCAATCAATGCTACAAGTTTTTTCCCTTCGCGTTTATTTCTAAAAATATCAACTAAGTTCGATTTTTCAACAATAGCTCCAAATGGACATGCGGCTAAACACTTACCACAAAAAATGCATTTGGAAAAATTAGAAAGTTTGTATTTCTTGATGCTACCTAAGAAAAAACGGGTGGGGGAAAAAAAAAGTTTAAC